>Ga0316205_10004487_pt1 | contig 12169 bp, 13 predicted proteins | sample 3monthpyrite_MG_FD_204941 | JGI IMG/M metagenome (GOLD analysis project Ga0316205, IMG submission 204941) | Microbial mat bacterial communities from mineral coupon in-situ incubated in ocean water Damariscotta River, Maine, United States -... | ecosystem: Environmental > Aquatic > Marine >... | reverse complement strand
TACGATCAAGATTATCCCAATGATTGAGCATTCGTAATTCAATTTTTGGTTTTTCTACGATATTAATCCCATCGAGTGATTTTTGCATTTTCATCAATTGCAACAATTTAAATACTCCGTAAAGTATCCCCACGTCTTCGTTCGCCGAAATCAATAAAATACTCTTTCCATCCACCGACACAGATTTAACAATAAATCCTTCTTTGCCAATCCGTTCAAAATCTGCCTTTAGTGTACTCTTTAACCCTTGGTTTAGGTCATTTTTCTTAACCACCCACATGGTATTCAGTAAATTGCGAGAGTCCCGTACATCGGATGCTCGTCCTAACATCGCGTCAAAACCTCTGACAAGTTCATTCTTCGCAGTTTGCAGAATATTACTTGTACTACTGAAAAATATAGAATTTGTGGTCTTTACATATTCCGATCTTACCGTTGATTCTTCTATTTCAGGATATCCCAACCACAAGTCGTATCCTCCAGGTGTCTGGGAATTGGAATGGAAAATAGTAAGAAAAGTGATTATATAAAATAGTCTTAAGTAAGCAAAAGGAGTATTGATTTGTATGCAGCGAAAGTCAGGATGCAATTTTGAATTCATTGTACGGATTTAGTTCAGGCTAGTAGTAATTAACTTAATTGGAAGGCCATTCTTTTATTCTTCCTCATCCTGCAAATCTTCAATTGGCAATTCATTCTCAACATCATCGTCTATAATTTCATCTTCTTCCAGGTCATGATCTTCCATGGCCGCGACCAGGCGTTTACTAACTTTTACCAAATAAATAGTATCATCCGTCCTTACTTCAACGCATTCCACTATTTCGTTTAATGCGTTTTTAAAGGTGATAATATGGTCATCATCATATCCATCAGGGTATTTAGTAACAAGAAGATCCAGGATATCCTTATTTAACTTTTTAAAATCTACGATTACGCGTCGCATGATTAAGGTCTTTTTATCGAATTAAATTACAAATTTAATTGATACGTAAAGGGTAAAATATTAACTATGGTAATCCCTTACTTTAAAAAGTATCTAAACATGAAATTTGCTAGTCTTAAATAAACCGTAATGGCGGCTAAAGGCTGGTTGAATCTTCTTCATCTATTTCTTTGTGGAAAATCAAATCCTGTTCTTCCATGGCCAAAACAACAAGTGTTATATAATCATCTATTACACTTTTAATATTTGAAGGGTCTGTAATATCTATAATACCACGCCAAATGAGCTCGCGTTCCTTGCCAACACAGATACAGTATAGCGAAGTCTCTGCATGATAGACCTTATACTCATCATAATAATTCTCATCATAATAAATATCCTGATGTGATAAATAATCGTTTTTGAATGAATCATGATACCTATTTATATCAATCATTTCTCTTCTAAAGCTTTCTTTGTTTTCTGAGCCAAGAATTTTAGTAAATAAAATGGCGTCAAAATCTTTATCCAGAAGGGATTGTTCCACTTCATCAAGTTCTTCTTCAGACCTTTGAGCATCAGTAAATTTAACATCAAATACATCCAAACTGCGCATGGCTTCCACCCCCCTATTGGTAAAATGCCTCTTCATTTTAGTTTCGAATTCTTTCTGAGCTTTAGAATTCGAGGTCATCCCCACAATAAGTACTTTGTTGGCATCGAAAATTACAATGTCAGGATTTTTCCAATTTTCAACCAATTCCGAGGTTGAGCATCCCATGAATAATAATGCAAGAAAAATAAATGATTTCTTCATTTGCTTAAATTAATTTAATAATCTCTTTTGTTTTTCTTTCTTTAGTATACTTGAAACTAAATCAAAAAGTTTGGTTTTAATTTCCATGTATTCTTCTTTATAATGATCCATGCTTCTATTTAATTCCCAGTGCGTATCACGGTAAGCCTTTTCTAATTCTATTTGATCAACATCATCAATCATTATTTCCAACTTATTTTCATGAGCCTGAACCTCTTTCATAAGTGAAATGGCTTGCTTCTCCAAATCGGTAAGAGCAGTTACAATTACTTTGCTTATCCCAAATATTTTTGAATCAACCAATTGCAATGTATAATGTTTTACCAGATTGTTTAAAAACAATTGCTCATCTTTCATAAATCTTAATTCCGATAGCCAAAGTAAGCTTGTCCTATGCATCTCCTCTGCGTCTATCCATTCAATAAAACGATACGTGTTTTCTTTGATTTTCATTTTGTTAAATTTTAAAATAGTGAATATTTAAACTCTAATTACTTTGATATCCATAAATCAATTCCTTTAAGATATTGTCCAGGAATATGTATTATGTGATTCCAATTTAGTTTTTTATTAAACCAAAAGAAATGATAAATATCAGGTAGGTATTGTATCAGTTAGGATTAATTTTTGTCAGGTTTTCGCTTTTTTAAAATGCCGCCGGCGTAATTGAATATCTCCGTTTTGAGGATTTTAAACTTTTGTAAACAATTTGCCACATTGGCTTTTAGCTTCCCATGTTCCACATGAACGTCTTCATCACATTTGACGTTTCTGCATTCAATGGACCCTCCAAGATTATTTTCATGTTGTACAATAAGTTTATTCACATTAGTTATATCGCTTTTTATAAGCTTCAAACGCTCGAGATAGTCTTGTAAACGTTCAAACAAGTTGGGTGTATTGGGCTCAAATACATAGGAATGAAGAAGTTGTTCTATGAATATTAATTCATCATTGATTAAGAAAAAGGAAGATCTCCATTTCTGAACATCTAAATGCAATTTTTGTAGCATATTCAGTTTTCTATCTTCTGTTTGATTTTCCATCCTTATAAATATGATATTTTAAAACTACTCCCGATCTGAAGTAAGAGCAATGATATAAATCATGTGATATTCAATAAATAAGTTCAACCGTTTCAAACATTTGAGGAATATGTACATGCCATTTATATACCTCTGCAATTTTAATTTTAAATTCCAGTAGGGCTTCCTGCTCCCCATGAATCAAAAAAACACGTTCCGGAATATTTTTAATAGAATCCATCCACGCTATCAACTCTTTTTGGTCTGCATGAGCTGATAAACTTTCTTCGTGATGAATACTGGCTTTCACTGAATAGTATTTTCCAAAAATTTTAAGTTCTTGTGCCCCTTCTAAAAGTGCTCTTCCTCGGGTTCCTTCAGCCATGTAACCAACCAATAAAACATTAGTACTCGGATTATCTACCAATTGTTGTAAATAAGTAAGAATTCTTCCACCTGTAACCATTCCGCTTCCGGCGATAACAATTTTTGGTCTGGGATCGTCTATAGTTTCCCATGTCTGTCTGTAGGAATCAATAATGTTTACGTGAGCACACATCGCCCTATACTCATTTGGAGATAACTTATGCCAATTTGGGAAACGTTCGAATATGGAAAGTACGTTGTTGCCCATGGGGCTATCAATAAAAATGGGAATATTTGGTATTTTATTCTTCTTATAAAGCTTCCAGAATAAATACATCAGAGATTGCAGACGTTCTACGGCAAAAGAAGGAATGAGCAGGTTTCCTCCTTCATACAGTGTTCTATTAACGAGGGCAACAAGTCTATCCTCCACATTATCTTGCGGGTGTAATTTATTGCCATAAGTACTTTCAATAAAAAGAAAATCGGCCCACTCAGGTTTAATTGGCGGATCTAACAAAATATCATTTGGCCTCCCAACATCTCCGGAAAAAACAAAGCGCTTACCGGAAATTTCTATTTCGATAAAAGTTGAACCAATTATATGCCCGTTATACCTGAATTTATACCGGATATTTTCAGAAAGTTGTGTCCAGTGGTCTAGTTCTTTAGTTCTAAACAGAGCAATTGCATTTTCAGCATCCTGTATGTTATACAGTGGCAGTGCTGGCCTATGTTTACTATATCCCTCCTTATTTGCTATTTCTGCTTCTTCCTCATTTATCTTTGCACTATCGAGTAATATTATTTTTGTTATTGCAAGTGTAGGGGCGGTTCCTACAATTTCACCTTTAAATCCGTCCTTTACCAATCTGGGCAAATAACCCGTATGATCAAGGTGACCATGTGTTAATAAAACAACATCTATTAAGTGGACCGAAAAAGGTAATGGTTCCCAATTAGATCTTCTAAGGTCCTTCCTGCCCTGAAACATTCCACAATCTATGAGAATGTTTTGCTCATCAGTTTCAAGACAAAATTTAGATCCTGTGACCGTACCCGAAGCTCCCAAAAAATGTACTTTAACCATTATCCCTAATTAATTGCATCAAATCTTGCAAAGCCTGCCAACTTCGTTAAGAATTTTGCTTTTCCTTTTATCCGAGACCCCTAAATGGTCTAGATAAAAACTATCTTTTAATAATTGACGACATAAGACTACATCACGGCTTAACAGAAATTGTTTCTCTCTTTTTGTTAAAAGTGTTGAAACAGTAATAGGATATAGACCAAGTCTGTCTATACGGTCTTTTAAACCATTCCCTTTTGGATAATCCCAACTTAGGAGATAAAGCCCCATACAATTACCATATAAAATAGCGTCTTTTGTAAAACGTGTGTTAGTTGCAACCCAGCATTCATCAGGCTGTTTAATATTTGAAGTAGTTTTTTGCCAGGCATTTTTTACATCCTGGTATCTGGAATAAATATATAAGGGAATCTTAACATTGCAATTACGCCCTTGTTCTCCGTGAAATTTGCATTCAATAACAATAATGGATCCGTTTTTTTCTGCAATCACATCTATTTCATGGCTAACACATTTCCCGGCAACGGTCTTACCAACCTGAGTTTTATATCCGGTATAAATTAATACAGCACTTAAAAACCTTTCAAATGGGAAACCTGTGGGGCCCAATTCATAGATAGCCTTTTTAAGTTTATATTTAGAAGCAAATACAGGTTTGTTACGTCTTAAGAAACTATATGCCCGGTTATAGACTTCTCTGGTTGTAATTCCATCATATAGTTCTTCTTTAACAAGAGTCAAAATTTGATTAATCAATTTATCGTCCGCCCCACTTCGTTTTAGAGAAGAGCGTAACTTCTCTTCTGAGAATAGCACTTTGTCACCAGAAGCTTTAACTATAAGAAAATCTTCATTTGCCATTATGTACTATAATTGAAATGTTCCCAATAAATTTGAAAAATCCTAAATTCTGCTTTTTTTATTAAAAAATTCCCTGACCAGGGCTTTGACCTGATTTTCGGTCATACTATCTGCTTTCTCTACAGTCTTAACTTTTAATGCCAGGGTTTTATAATTTTCATCTAATTCCTTGTAAAATTTGGCATTGGTATCTGCAGGACCAAAAATTGCTATGGCTTCAGCATCTTCTATTGTCTTGGCCAATTCCTTAAAATATAATTTCAATTGATGTTTCTCTCTTTCCAAATATTTACTATCCTGTACAACATCCTGAGGGCCCCATCGTGTCTTAGAGCGTGATCCGCCCTTTGGATGAAAGAATTCAATTTCTGAAGTAATAGTTTTGAAACCAACATCTTCATTTTTTATGGTAACCAAATGTGCCTTTTCTTTATCTAACCATATTCCTATTTTCTTCATGTGTTTATTATTATGAATTAATAATGAGTTCGAGTATCAGAATTATACTGACCATATAAAGCTAAACCCAAACCATCGTTTGCCCTATGATAGAGATCAGTCAGTATATGGGAGAATAAGAAAGGGTATATTGATATTAAAACTCACTTTCTCAAGAACTGGTTCACGGGTTAATTTCTCCAAAAAACCGTGTTGGTAATGAATCATTGTCAGCATATCTATACCCAACTCATCAATAAAATCTGTAATTGCCCTGGTTTTATTGGCAAAATCAGGCATCCAGTGAATAGTATGTCTTATATCTCCCAAATACTCTCTAAGGGTATATAAATTCGATTTCTGAACCTGGTTTAGTCTTTCTTCTTCATTTATATGAACAATACAAACAGACGAATCACAATTTGTAGCTAATGTTAGAAGAGGCTGCAATAATTTAGCGTTATAATTCCTCTTGTAGTCTGTTGCAAAAGCAATCTCTCCAGGCAACACAAATTCCTTTTCCCCTGGTATGGTTAATATTGGACAATCCTTTATAGCATTTATGGATTTGATCACATTACTGGCTAAAAAAATGGATTTGGCCCCGGTCTTCCCTTTATTACCCATAACAACAAGATCTGCATTTGTTTCTTTAATGGCTTGCTGTAGCGATTCAATTAGATTTTTATTTTTTGAATGAATCCTAAAATGATGTTTACTATTCGCGGTATCGAGATTAATCCTATGTAAAAAAGCATTTAACCCCTCCATAGACTCCTCTCCGAGCTGTTGCAACAAACTTAAGTTTCGCCCTGCAGCCTGGCAATTACTTTTTAGTGGGGTATGCTCAGTATAAGCATTGAGAATATGGAATGAACAATTGTGATTTTTAAACAATTGCGTAGCGTAAAAAAGTGCATTGTAGGCATTGTTGGAAAAATCTGTGGCAATAAGAATATTTTTCATTAAATTTTCAAATTTACATTACGGAATAACCATAAAAGGGATGCTAACATGAAACCCTATTTTCTTAATAACTGGTTCTATAAAAAGACTTTCCAAAAAGGTGTGTTTGTTCTGTATCATTGCCAACATGTTCATCTTGTTTTTTAGTTGGAAGTTATTTATTCCCGTTATGATTTCCTGATTTGGGAGGTCATGGAACAAATGAGGGATTTCTTCTAATATTTTTTCCAATTTGGCCTTATTTTGCAATTGAAGATCGGTAAGGTCATAGCCGCTTGAAATATGAATGACTTCAATACTGGAATTGTGTATTTTGGATAAATTAAGAAGACCCGCTAATTGTTTTTCACTGTACTCAACTTCATAGTCCGTTGGAAAGAGTATTTTTTTGGGTATTTCATAATCAAAATCCGCAGGAATTGCAATCACAGGGCAGGTAGCTTTTTTAATAACGTGCACCGTATGTGTGCCCAGAAATATTTCTTTTGCACCGGTTGCTCCCTGAGTACCCATTATGACCAAATCAGCTTCTTCACTGGCAACCATTGCAGATACCTCATCAACAAGGATATTAAAAGCAGAATGTGCTATTATAGTGTGTTTTGGATTCTTAAACTCTTTTTCAAGTTGTTTTTTCAGTTCTTCAAGTTGATTTATAGATTCTGATTGGTAAATATCTCCCAGACCAATTTGACCGGGACTGTGCAACAAATATTCTGTTTGATAAATTGCCGGAGTATAGGTGTTTAAAAGATAAAAAGTTGCCTCCTCATCCTTTAAGAGGTTCATAGCATAAGAGATAGCGTTATATGCGTTATAGGAAAAATCGGTAGGAAGAATTATTTTTTTCATCGGTACATATTTTAATTGTTAACGGGACAAATTTTGTAAAACAAGGAATGGTATTTTTATGTGTAACCCAATTTTTTCAATAGTGGATTGATGCAACATCTGCTCAAAATGTGAATGTCTGGAATTGACCATTATCAGGAGGTCTATTTCTTTATGGACAATATATTTTGTGATGGCAATGGTTTTATCCTTCCCTTCTGTTGTTTCAAAAAACAAGTTGGCTTTGTACAAACATTCTTTTAAAAATCTCATATTGTCTTCCTGCCGAAGCGAAAGTTTCTTATTGGAATCTATATAAAGCATATGAATAGATGATCTAAAGGAACCTGTTAGTTCACACAATAGTTTTAATTCCCTCCTTTTATGAGGCACCAAATAATCTGAAGGAAACAAAAGTTCTTTTGGCTGATGGTATTTGTAATTTTCGGGAATGGCCAGTACAGGGCATTGCACGTATTTCAAAACCTGAATAGTCTTACTTCCGAAGGTTATTGTTCTATCATTAGTTTCACCCCTTGTGCCCATTATCACAATATCCGCATCCTCCATATTTATAAGATCATTGACCTCATCTGTAAGTGTTCCAAAGGCCGAGATAGATTTGAACTTATGCTTTGGATTAGGCGAATACTCAAATATGTCTTTTAAAACTTTTGCCAGTTTTTTTTCAGAATCCTTATAGGTTACCTCCTTTAACTCATCTAACTTACTCCGCACTACCACCCGGTCTTGTTGGTATACCTCATCTGCATACGCGTGTAGAATAAAAAAGTCACATCTTGTGTATTTGAATATTTGACAGGCATATTTGAGTGCATTAAATGCATTTTTAGAAAAATCTGTGGGCACTACAACTTTCCTCATATCCTATTTATCTTTATAACCGCTCTAAAATTAATACTAAGCAAGACAAGAAACCATGACATTAATCAGTTACTGAATTCTATAACTTTTCTAAATTAGCAACACGTAATTATCAGAAAATGAAACAAAATTTTGAAAAATTAACAGCCGGCAATATTCCTGTTCTTGTAGATTTTTATGCAGATTGGTGTGGACCCTGCAAAATGCTGGGGCCCATCCTTAAACAGGTAAAAGAAGAATTGGGAGATAAAATCAAAATTATAAAGATTGATGTGGATAAAAATCAATCCATTGCTTCTAAATATCAGGTGAGGGGTGTTCCAACAATGCTGCTATTCAAGGATAAAAAGCAAGTATGGAGACAATCTGGTGTTTTGCCCAAAGAGCAAATAATTAATATTGTCGAATCCTTTAGGTAACTATATCACAACTGGATGATTGCGTTCCAGCATGCCTTTTTTATTGTAATTACAAAGAACTATGTGATGTAGTAATTTTAGCCATTCCTCACTCATGTAATACCAAAAATGGAATATCTGTATGGTAACTAATTTCTTCCACGGCTGGTCTAAAGAGAATTCTTTGAAAAAAGTTTAGATTTTTAGCCACCATAGCTACGAGATCTATATCTCTGCTTTCAACAAAACATTGAATGGCAGTTTCCAATTTGGAACCGGTTAAGGAATGGAAACTATGGTTAATCCCTCTCAGATAATCATGTAAAAAATCTTTATTACTCAATTGCTCTTCACTCAACATTTCACCTTTTTTAGAAATATGAACAACTCGTAACATAGAATTGTTCATTGTGGCCATCTCAATTAGACTATCCAGGACATTAATATCATAGGCTATATGAAAATCTGTAGGAAAGGCTATTTCTTTTGGTGTTTTATAGGTAGAATTTTCCGGCACTGCCAGTAACGGACATTTTACTCTGGTAATCACATCACCGGTATTGCTTCCCATTGAAACTTTTTTAAGTCCGGAGGCTCCTTTGGTGCCCATGATAATCAGATCAATCTTTTTGTCCTCCACTACCCTCTTTATACCGTCTACAAAAAAGTCATACTTTGCTATGGAAGCATAAGAGTGCAATTCATTTTTGTGGTGTTCTTCAATATAATTTAAAAGCTTTTTAAGGTCTTTTTTACTCTCAGTTAAAACGGTTTCCTTAAGAAGAACCGAGGTACCCTTAACTGAAGACCCAGCACCTGAATACGGTGGAATTGGATTGATGTGAAGGATGTGAAAAATACATTTGGTTTTTTTAAATAATTCAAGCCCGTAATTTATTGCATTACGAGAATTTTCGGAAAAATCTGTTGGGATTAAAATATTTTGCATTGCAGTCTGATTTATTAAAGAACAAAACTACGATCACCAAATGAACCGTAAAATGATTATCATCATGTACACCACCATTTCATTGTCAAAAATTTAATAGGGAATCTTACGTAACCGATCAATATCTAAAATTTTAATATCTCTATCCTTAATCTCAATTATACCCTCTTTCTTAAAAGCAGATAAAGTTCTAATCAAAGTTTCAGTAGCCATTCCAGCAACACTTGCAAGGTCACTTCTTAAAACGTGTATATTTCCGGCTTCATCTTCCTTCAACTTTTCGGCAAATTTAAGTAAGGTAGACGCTGTTTTTTTGCGCACAGAACCGTATGCCATTTCTAACAATTGTTCTTTAATCTGTACAAGGTTTTCGGATAGAAGTTGTAATAACTCCATTACCAATTCCCCATTTTGCTCCAAAATCACTTTTAATTGATCCTTATGCAGGCCAATTAGGACAGAATCCTCCATGGCAGTGGCATATTCCTGGTACGGTATGTTCTTGGTAAAACTGGTGAATCCAAAAAAATCATCTTCTTTGTAAATTCCGGTGATCAATTCCTTCCCCTGTTCATCAAGTTTATGAGTTTTGGCATTCCCCTTTATTACCAAATACACCAAATTTGAGTTGTCGCCCTCCCTGTAAATTGAATCCCCCAAATGAAACTTGTATTCCTCTCCGTTGTCATCAATAAAATTCTTCAACTGATGAATACTCTTAACTCTGGCTTCACCTGCTAAATCATTGAATAGCTTTTCTTCTTGCGCTTCTTTAAGAATACTGGACTTGGCTATCCTACTTTCAATGGCGCCAATAAGTTCAGATTCTTCAAAAGGTTTAGTCAGGTAGTCATCTGCGCCCATTTCCATTCCCTGTCTAACATCCTTTCGTTCTGTTTTAGCAGAGAGAAATATAAAGGGGATTAACTTGGTCCTATTATCTTCAGACAGGGCGGTTATAACACCATATCCATCTAATTTTGGCATCATTATATCGCATATAATAACATCCGGGTGACTAGTTTTGGCAACCAATACTCCCTTTTCCCCGTCAGGAGCGGTAAGGACTTTGTAATTTGCTAATTCCAATAATTCAGCTGTATTCTCCCTTAAAGCAGTGTCATCTTCAATTAATAAAACCTTTTTGATCATAATAGCAGTTATTACGGTTTAAAAAGAACCCCTTAGTTTAAAATAAAAATAGCTAGACTTCTTCGCGATTACCATTAAGAGGCAGTACTACAGTGAATTTACTCCCCTTGTTTTCCACACTTTTAAAGCTAATATTCCCTCCCAGGTTCTCAACATGCGATTTGACAATATTCAGGCCTATACCAGTGCCTTGAGTCAGCAGTACATTGTCTGCCCTGAAGTAAAGGTTAAATATATGCTTTTGATCTTCTTTCGGAATACCAATGCCCTTGTCAATAACATGAAAGCGAATATCATCTTCATTAATTTCAATCTGCAAATCTATTTCCGTTTCTTCAGGAGAATACTTTATGGCGTTATGTAACAAATTGGTTAATGCCAATGAAATAATTTTCTCATCCTGATGTATTGTAAGATCCTCTATATTAAGAGGATAATTAATTTTTTGACCTGTTTTTAATAACATATTCGCATTGTAAATCACCTCATTAACAACTTTACTAAGCGAAAAATTATTAAGTCTGTAAACTTCTTTTCCCTTCTCTAATCGCTCAATAGATAAAAAATCATTCAATATTCCGGTAAGATGATGTACACCTGTTTTAATAGATTTTAAATGTTTAGCCCTCATATCCTGCTGTTCAGTAGATGTATATTTACCAACCAAGGTGGCTGAGGTAAGGATAGTGCTTAAAGGAGTTTTAAACTCGTGAGAAACCATCGAAAGGAATTTGGTCTTTAGATTGTTCAGTTCCTTTTCTTTGACCAAAGCTTCCTTAAGTTCCGCGGTTCTTAGTGCAACTGTTTTTTCGAGTTTTTGAGTATAATTTTTTCGTTCAGAAATATCCAGGACTATGGCCACTATTAATATCTTATTACCAAGACTGGAAGATTGCAAATGAATTTCAGCAGGATATGTTGTTCCATCCTTGCGCCTAAACTGGGTTTCAAATGTAATTTTCTTTTTACTACTCAACTGTAAGGGATCTAGAATTTCCCTGAACCGATCTTCAGTAATACCCGAAATAAGATCTGTTGTTGTTAATCTTTTAATTTCTCTAATGGTATATCCGGTATTCTTCTGGCCACCATAATTTACGTGTGTAAACCTTAGTGTTACCACATCAAAAACATATATCTCGTTAAGAGATTCATCAAAAATCTTTAGGAAATGCCTTATCTCTTCTTCGGCTTTTACACGGTTGGTTACATTATTTTGAATTCCTACAAAATGTGTGATCTTATTATCTTTATTTCGGATTGGATTAATAGAGACTTCATTCCAGAATAAGGTCCCGTCTTTTTTATAATTCCTCACCTGTACCTGGCACCTTTTACCCGCTTCTATGGCCTTATGCATTATTTTAACTCCTCTTTGGTCATTATCGCCTTTCTGGAGGAACCTGCAATTTTTATTAAGGACTTCAGATTCTGAATATCCGGTAAGTTTCTTAAATGCCCTGTTC
>Ga0316205_10004486_pt1 | contig 12171 bp, 14 predicted proteins | sample 3monthpyrite_MG_FD_204941 | JGI IMG/M metagenome (GOLD analysis project Ga0316205, IMG submission 204941) | Microbial mat bacterial communities from mineral coupon in-situ incubated in ocean water Damariscotta River, Maine, United States -... | ecosystem: Environmental > Aquatic > Marine >... | reverse complement strand
TTATAATAATAAAAGAGCTAATTATTTTTTTCATTATATTTAATTTAAGCAAGCAAATATCTAATTTTATTTGAATTATACCTAATAATTAAGGCGCAACAATACGCATTAATTCGGCAGTAAGCATAGCTCCATAAGTACCAACAACATAGCCAAATACCGCTAGTAAAACACCTACAGTTGCTAAAGATGGATGAAAAGCTGCAGCTACAACTGGGGCTGATGCAGCACCACCAACATTGGCTTTACTTCCAACAGCTAAAAAGAAATAAGGTGCTCTTATTAATTTTGCCATTAGTATTAATAAAAATACATGAATAGCCATCCAAATTAATCCAACAACTAATAACCCTGGGTTATCTAATATTTTTGTTAAATCCATTTTCATACCAATTGATGCAACTAAAATATAAATAAAAACACTTCCTATTTTACTAGCACCAGCACCTTCATATCTTTTTAAACTAGTAAATGATAGTATAATTCCAAGTATTGTTGCAATTGTAATCATCCAAAAGAATTGTGAACCGAATGAAGACATTGCAGATGTTTTATCTCCAACAGCTTCAACATTTTCAATTAAAAATGCAGAAATAGCATTAGCACCTAAATGTGAAATTCCAACTACAACAAACCCAATTGAAAGTATTACCATAAAATCAGCTAAACTTGGATTTCTAACATTTTGTGAGGCATAGCTAGATACTTTTTCTTTTAATCGTTCAATTGCTGAAGTATCAGCTTTTAGCCATTTATCAATTTTTTCAGATTTTCCTATTCCTAATAATAAAATAGCCATCCAAATATTTGCTACAACAATATCAACAATAACATAGCTTGCATAATTAGCTGTATTAAAATTATAAATTTCTAACATCGCAGCTTGGTTGGCACCACCACCAATCCAACTTCCTGCTAAAGTTGCTAATCCTCTCCAAACGGCATCAAAATCTGCACCACCAACAGTTTCTGGAGAAATTATTGAAACCAAAAGTATAGCTAATGGTCCACCAATAATAATCCCTGCTGTTCCGGTTAAGAACATAATTAATGCTTTTGGCCCTAGATTAAAAACGGCCTTTAAGTCGATACTAAGTGTCATTAAAACCAGTGCTGCTGGTAACAAATATCTACTAGCAATATAATAAACTTGCGAACTGTGTTCTGTAATTTCACCAGCTTCATTTTCAGTAGTCCATTCAGGTGCAATTATTTTAAGAGTTGTAAATACTGCTGGCATCATATATGCCATTAATAAAGCAGGTATGTATTTGTAAAACTTTTTCCAAGCACTATTTTCACTAGATGATGTATAAAAAACAAAACCAAGCGTTAACATAAGTATTCCAAAAACTATAGTGTCTTGAGTAATAAGAGGTGTAGTATCCATAAATTTTTAAATTTTGGCTAATTTACCATTTTTTTAAGGAATTTAAACTAAAAAAATTGCACTTGGTTGCTTATATTTGTTGGATAAAATTTAATCAAATGAAATATATAAAAATCTACTTATTAGCAGCACTATTAGTTGTTTCTTGTAAAACTGTTCAAGAAACCACTCAGGTTGTTAAAACTGATGCCCCTATCGTTGATACTCGTGAAATTCAAGGAGGAATGTGGATTCCGTCTTTATTAGAAGGAGTAAACGAAAATGAAATGAAATTATTAGGGAGTAAAATGACTGCCGAAGATATTTACTCGGTAAATAATTCTAGTTTAAAAGATGCAATTGTGCATTTTAATGGAGGATGTACTTCTGAAGTAATTTCGCCAAACGGATTGTTATTAACAAATCATCACTGTGGTTATGGTGTAATTCAATCACATTCATCTGTTGAGAACGATTATTTAAAAGATGGTTTTTGGGCAATGAGTTATGAAGAAGAATTACCTAACGAAAATTTTTCAGTAACGTTTATTAAAAGAATTGATGATGTTACCGAAGCTGTTTTTGAAGGCATAACTTCTGAAATGGATGAAGCTGCAAAACAAAAATTAATTAATCAAAATATTTTAAAAGTAAATAAAGCTGCTGAAAAAGAAGCTTGGCAAAATGCAAATGTAAAAGCTTTTTATAAAGGAAATCAGTATTTACTATTTGTAACTGAGGAGTTTAAAGATGTTCGTTTAGTTGGAGCTCCTCCAACATCAATTGGTAAATTTGGTTCAGATACTGATAACTGGATGTGGCCTAGACATACTGGAGATTTTTCTATGTTTAGAATTTACGCCGATGCAAATAATAAACCAGCTGAATATTCTAAAGATAATGTACCATATAAGCCAGCACATCATTTACCAATTTCATTAGATGGTGTTGCAGAAAACGATTTTACTCTAGTTTTTGGTTTCCCAGGACGTACAAATGAATATTTACCTGCGACAGGAATAAATCAAATTGTGAATGTTTTAAATCCTGCAAAAATTGAAGTTAGAGAAAATGCTTTGCAAATTGTAGATGGTTTTATGCGTAGTGATAATGATATTAAAATAAAATATGCATCTAAATACGCTTCAATAGCAAATTACTGGAAAAAGTGGATTGGAGAAAATCAAGGTATTGAAAAATCTAAGGCAATTGAAAAGAAACGAGAATTAGAACAAGAATTTTCTAAAATTGTAGCAGCTAAAGATTTAGTAGGTTACAAAACTTTATTGTCAGATTTTGAAACTTTATATAAAGAAATTGAAAGTGTTTCTTTAGCACGTGATTATTGGGTTGAAGTTGCTTATAGAAATGTAGAATTATTAAATATTACATTTAGAGCATTTCAATTAGAACAAGCTTATTTAAGAGGTGGTGAAGCAGCTTTTGAAAAATTAAGAGCTTCAGGGATAAACCGTTTAAGTGGTACTTACAAAAATTACAGTGCAAAAGTAGATGAACCTGTATTTGCAAAACTAGTTGAGTTATATGCAACCAAAGCACCAAAAGAATACGTACCTTCAAATATGAATAATGTTGACTTTACTGCTTTAGCAAATGAGATTTATTCAAACTCAAAGTTAACAAATTTAGAAGGCGCAACAGAACTATTTTCGGGTTCAGCAGAAGAAGTAATTAAAAAAATGAACGAAGATAAAGCGTATATTTTTGGAAAAGAACTACACGCTATATTTTATAATAAAATTGAACCAAAATTTCAAGAATTAAATTTACAATTAGCAGCTGTTCAAAAGGAATATATGAAAGCATTGATGGAAATATTCCCAAACAAACGCTTTTTCCCTGATGCAAATAGTACGTTACGTGTAACTTATGGACAAGTAAAAGGTTATGCACCTAGAGATGGTATGCGCTATGGTAACACAACGTATTTAAAAGGTGTTATTGAAAAATTTGTACCAGGTGATTATGAATTTGATATTCCTCAAAAATTAAAAACATTATACGATTCAAAAGATTTTGGAGCATATGGTGATAATGGTAAAATGCCAGTAAACTTTATTGGTACAAACCATACTACTGGTGGAAATTCTGGAAGTCCAGCAATAGATGCTCACGGAAATTTAATAGGATTAAATTTTGATAGAGTTTGGGAAGGAACTATGAGTGATATGAATTATGACCCAGATATTTGCAGAAATATTATGGTTGATGTACGTTATGTATTATTTATAATTGATAAATATGCTGGTGCACAAAACCTAATTGATGAAATGACTTTAGTTCATCCAAAAAAGAAATAATATAATCAAACAATAGAAATATGAACCGAGCTATATTAATTTTGAAACTCAAGAAAATTAGTAAGAGCGAATAGCATATTTTACCAATAAAAAAATAAAATTTAAAAATATGAAATTTATAAAACAGTATTTATTAGTTGCAATTGCATTTATATCATTAAATATAACTGCGCAAGATACACGTGACATTCAAGGTGGAATGTGGATTCCTTCCTTGTTAGAAGGAATGAATGAACAAGAAATGCAACAGTTAGGTAGTAAAATGACTGCCAAAGACATTTATGATGTAAACAATTCAAGTTTAAAAGATGCTATAGCGCATTTTGGTGGAGGTTGTACTTCTGAAATTATTTCTCCAAATGGATTATTACTTACAAATCACCATTGTGGTTATGGTGTTATTCAATCGCATTCATCGGTAGACCATGATTATTTAAAAGATGGTTTTTGGGCAATGAGTTACGATGAAGAATTGCCAAATGAAAGTTTAAGTGCAACTTTTATTAAAAGAATTGATGATGTAACAAGTCAAGTTTTTGAAGGAATTACTGATGAAATGGATGAAGCTTCTAAAATGAAGTTAATTAGTCAAAATATTCAAAAAGCTACAAAATCTGTTCAAAAAGAAGAATGGCAAGACGCAAATGTGAAATCATTTTTCAAAGGAAATCAATATTTATTATTTGTAACTGAAAAGTTTACTGATGTACGTTTAGTTGGTGCACCACCAACATCAATAGGAAAATTTGGAGCAGATACAGATAACTGGATGTGGCCAAGACACACCGGTGATTTCTCTTTATTTAGAGTATATGCTGATGCAAATAATCGCCCAGCAGATTTTTCAAAAGACAATGTACCTTATAAGGCAGATCATTATTTACCAATATCATTAGATGGTGTTGAAGAAAGTGATTTTACCTTGGTATTTGGTTTTCCAGGAAGAACAAATGAATATTTACCAGCTGTTGCAGTTGATCAAATTGTTAATGTGTTAAATCCTGCTAAAATCGAAGTGCGTGATAATGCATTAAAAATTATGGATTCTTATATGAGAAAAGATGATGCAACTAAAATTAAGTACGCATCAAAGTTTGCTTCAACTGCCAATTATTGGAAAAAATGGATTGGAGAAAATCAAGGAATTCACCAAACAAATGCAATTGCTAAAAAGAAGGAATTAGAAGCTGAATTTTCTAAAATTGTTGCAGCTAAAGATTTAGCTGGATATACTACATTATTAGCAGATTTCGAAAAACTATATAAAGAAATAGAAAGTGTTTCTTTAGCACGTGATTATTGGATTGAAGTTGCTTATAGAAATGTTGAGTTATTAGGAATTACATTTAGAGCATTTCAGTTGGAACAAGCATTTTTAAGAGGAGGAGAGCCAGCGTTTGAAAAAGCTAGAACAGCAACTTTAAATAGATTAAAAGGTACTTATAAAAACTATAGTTCAACTGTAGATCAACCAGTTTTTGAAAAATTAGTTGGTTTATATGCTGAAAAAATGCCAAAAGAATTTTTACCTGAATCTTTTAATGATTTAGATTTTAAAGTGGTTTCAACTTCTATTTATGCAAATTCAAAATTTTTAACATTAGAAGGAGCTGAAGAATTATTGAATGGTACTTCTGAAGAAGTGCTTAAAAAACTGAATGCTGATGAAGCCTATGTTTTTGGAAAAGACATTCATACTATTTTTTACACTAAAATTGAGCCTAAATTTCAGCAGTTAAATATGCAAATTGGAGCAGTTCAAAAAGAATATATGACTGCACTTATGAAAGTGTTTCCTAACAAACGTTTTCCACCAGATGCTAATAGTACATTAAGAGTTAATTATGGTATGGTTCAAGGTTACGAGCCAAAAGATGGGATTTATTATACAAATAAAACCTATTTAAAAGGTGTTATGGAAAAATATGTGCCTGGTGATTATGAATTTGATGTACCTCAAAAATTACAAGATTTATACGAAGCTAAAGATTATGGGCAATATGCTGAAAATGGAAAATTACCTGTTAATTACTTGTCTACAAATCATATGACTGGTGGAAATTCAGGAAGTCCTATTATTGACGCACATGGAAATATGATTGGTTTAGCTTTTGATACAACTTGGGAAGGAACTATGAGTGATTTATATTTTGATGCAGATATAGTACGTAGTATATCAGTTGATATTCGTTATGTATTATTTATAATTGATAAGTTTGCTGGAGCTCAAAACTTAATTGATGAAATGACTTTAGTACATCCAAAAAAATAAAAATAATTTATTAAATCAAAAAGCTCCAAATGAAAATTTGGAGTTTTTTTATGCTATTTATTTAAAATAGCCTAATCTTCTGAGGTTGGTTTTTTTGGTTGTCGTTTCGCATCTTTTAAGCACTTATTTAGCATCCATTCTAACTGTCCGTTAGTAGATCTAAACTCATCAGCTGCCCATTTTTCAACAGCTTTTAGCATATCTTCATTTATGCGTAACGCAAATGCTTTTTTCTTTGCCATTGTTTATTTTATTTCGTTTACAAAAGTAACTATATTATTAGTCAATTCTTTCATAATTGGTAAATTTGGGTTAGTATATGAACCCATATTTTCAGTTAAATCGCCTTTAATTTCTTTAAAAATATGATTCATATTTTCAATTAAATTTAGTTGTGAATTCTTATTTGCTTTATGCAATAATTCGGCATCTAAATTACTAACCTGAATATCTTTTGTTCCTTGTATAATTAAAACAGGAATAGCTAATTTCTTTATTTCTTCTTGCGGATTATATATTATCCAAGAAATTAGAAAAGGTTGAACAGATTTTCTAAATAAGGAATTTAGCATTGGATTAACATTTTCAACAATTTCACCCTTTTTAAGTTGATCTAAAATTTTTGCGCATTCAGTTTTTAAAAATGGTGCTTGTTTTCCAATTTGTTCAATCATATTTTCATCAATTGTTCTCCCTGTGCCAGCTAGAGAAATAAAACCATCAGCATTATTTTTAGATGCTATTATTCCAACCAAACTTCCTTGACTATGACCAGCAACAATAATTTTGGAATAGTTTTTAGAGTTCTTAAAGTGATTTATAATTGATTTTGCTTCATCAATAAAAATGTCAAATGTTAACGCATTTAATTTTTCAAGATCTTCATTTGAATAAGAAAGTACACTTTTATCAAATCTATATGTTGCAATTTGTTGTGTTATTAAATCTTCAGCTAAATATTTTAATGAATTATTTTTTAATTGTGTATTGTTACCATCTCTATCCGTTGGTCCAGATCCTGGAATTATAATTACTAAAGCAGCTTTTTCTTCTGAAATAGGTTTTAATAAAGTTCCACTTATTGTTACAGATTCTGTAGATATATTTACAATTGTCTCTGTATAATTATTTTCTTGACTAAATGTTAAGAATGAAATTAAGCTAAAAATTAATATGTTTAATTTATACTTCATTAGTTAATATTTTTTGTTGGTAAGTGTTTAGAACTTTTTGTAATTCTTCTTTCTTTTGTGTACCAATTAATATTTTAGTACCGTTTTTTAATTCTAATTGTAAGCCAATATTTCCTTTTGTTGTGAAGGATTTACCTTTGTTTTTTTTGAAAAAATTAAATTTCATTCCCCAACCTCCATATTCAAAAATGGCATCATAATTTCGAATGTATGAATTGGAAATATTACTCCAAGAAATAATTTTATTTGATCTATGGATTGGATAGAACTGATAGGAGATTCCGTTTTCATCAATTCTTGTTTTTAATTTTAGATTCATAAAAAGTAGAATTACTAAAAGAACTATAAATATACCACTTAAAGCCCCTAATTTTTCTCCTAGACTACTTTGTAATGTAGTTTCCCATTCAGTAATAATTGTAACTCCAGTTACAATTAAAGCAATTGAAAGACCTATAAAAAGAGGTCGTGTAAATTTTTGTTCTTCAATAAATACTTTCATTTTTGCTATTTTAATTTCCTTTTGATGATTTTTCTTTTTGAATAAAAGCAGCAGAAAAAATTATTCCAAGTGCAACACCAAGTCCAATGTTGTTTAGAGCAAGACCTACTGCTGTACCAATTGCAATTCCTGCTCCAATTTTAGAATACTTTGACTTCATAAATTTTATCTGTTTTTATCACGTTCTAATATAGCTTTTGAGAAATTCCCGTGATTATCTCCAACGGCACTTTTTACTTCCCAACCTTCTCTAGCTAGTTGATTAAGTATATCTTCAAAAACATCATCTTTTTTCCAAAAATTTTTCTTAATGATTTTGTATTCTTTCATATAATTGTGATTTATCTATTTTTATCCCTTTCAATCACTGCTTTTCGAATGTTCCCTGATTGGTCAAAAGAAACATTTATAACTCGCCATCCTTGAGAACCAAATTTGTTAAACATATCTTCAAATGTTTGATCTTTATAAGACCACATGCTATCTGGCTTAATAATTTTATATTCTTTCATATTGATATTAAAAAATTAAAGATGAAACAGTAGTGTAAATTAATAGTGTTATGTAAATTAAAAAGGATATCATTTTAATGATTTAAAGTTCCTGTATTAACAATGGGAGAAGCGTCTTTATCTGAACAAAGTACTACCATTAAATTACTTACCATTGCCGCTTTTCTTTCTTCATCTAAATCAACTATATCATGTTTTCCTAATTTATCAATTGCCATTTCAACCATACTAACAGCACCTTCAACAATTTTATGGCGAGCAGCAATTATGGCTGTAGCTTGTTGTCTTTTTAACATAGCACTTGCAATTTCTTGTGCGTAGGCCAAATAACCAATTCGTGCTTCAAGTACTTCAATTCCAGCCATATCTAAACGTTCTGCTAATTCTTGTTCTAAAGTTTCACTAACTTCATTAACACTGGCTCTTAAGGTAATTTCTTCTGCTTTTCCATCATCTTCAAAATTATCATACGGATATAAACTAGCTAATTTTCTTACGGCTGCATCAGATTGTACTCGTACAAAATTTTCATAATTATCAACATCAAAAGCCGCTCTGTAGGTATCTTTTACTTTCCAAACAGCAATGGTACTTATCATTATAGGATTACCAAGTTTGTCGTTAACTTTTACACGTTCACTATCAAAATTACTTGCTCTTAAAGAAATTCCTTTTTTTCTATAAAAAGGATTCGCCCAATAAAAACCATTTTCTTTAACTGTACCAATGTATTTACCAAATAGTAATATAACTTTTGATGTATTAGGGTTTACCAAAAAGAAACCTGGTAATGTAATAATTGTTAATAAAAGGAATACAAATCCCCATTCTGAACCTTTAACAATGCTAAAAATACCGCCAGCTATAAACAGTAATAGCATAAACAGCATAAAGTAGCCATTTTTTACTTTTATAATTTTTTCTTGTGTCATAATCTTAAATTTAAGTGATATTAAAATGATATCATAAAGATATGAAATTATTTCTTGTATTTCCAAATTTTTAACAAACTTTATTTTTATCTTTGCTAAAAATAAAACAGAATGAAGTCAATAAAATCGGTATTTATAGTAGTAGCATTTTTAATAACATTTTCACCATTAAATGCAAGTTCTCCAGATTGGGGAGGCACTGGACATAGAACTATAGGTAAAATAGCTGAAGATTATTTAAAAAATAAAACAAAACGTAAAATAGCTGAACTTTTAGATGGCCAAAGTTTAGCTTTAGTATCTACATTTGGGGATGACATTAAATCTGATAAAAAGTATAATGAGTTTTATACTTGGCATTTTGTAAACATGCCTTTTGGAGTTACTTATCAAGATTCAGAAAAGAATCCAAAAGGAGATTTAGTTTCTGGAATTGAAAAATGTAAGTCAGTTATTACGGATGAAAGTGTAACAAAAGAAGAGAAAGCTTTTTATCTAAAATTGCTTGTTCATCTAATTGGTGATTTGCATCAGCCAATGCATGTTGGTAGAGCAGAAGATAAAGGAGGAAATGATATTCAGGTACAATGGTTTAATAGGGGAACAAATTTGCATAGAGTTTGGGATTCGGATATGATAAATCATTTTAATATGACTTATACTGAGTTAGCCGAAAACTCTAATCAAATTAGTAAAGAACAAGTGCGCTTTTTACAAAAAGGAACTACTGCAGATTGGGCAACTGAAACACAAAAATTAGCTATTAAAACTTACGGAAGCGTCAAAATTGGAGAGAAATTAGGATACAAATATGTTTATGAAAATTTTGATTTGGTTCGTTCTCAATTACAAGTTGGAGGTATTAGATTAGCAAAAGTTTTAAACGAATTATTTGCTTAAATTATAAGTATTCCAACGCCTTTTTTCACGAATAAGCATTGAATTAAACTTTTGAGGAATCTTATCTAATTTACATTGAATTACTTTAAAAGTTTTTGGATGTAAAAATGAAATTTCACTAGCACATAAAAATAACCCTTTGCCTTTGTGAAGGGTTTTAATATTTCCATATAGTTTATCTCCTAAAATTGGACTTCCTATAGATGATAAATGAATACGAATTTGGTGTGTTCTCCCAGTTTTTGGTGTAACTTTAAGACAGCTTAAATTTTCGTACTTCAAAGATTTTACAACCTTTATAATTTCAAAACTTGTTTCTGCATTTTTATTTTCAATAGGTGTATTAATTGTTTGGTTTGTGTGTATTTTACCATGAACAATTGTGCAATATTTCTTTTGAATGGTTTTATTAGTAAATTGATTACCTAATTCAATTTGAGCAGTTTTAGTTTTTGCAATTAATAGTAAACCCGATGTTTGATTATCCAATCTATGAACCGGAGTTGGTTTGTGAAGAGCATCAGTTTGTGTACTTTTTTTTATATTAAAAAGTAATGCATTGGCAACAGTTTTAAAAGAATTTCCACTAACTGTAATACCAGCAGGTTTGTTAATAATAGCTAAATGCTCGTCTTCAAATATTACATCTAACTTAAACTCATAAATTTTTGGAAGGTTATTAGCATCTTCAATTAATTCTAAAACCTGACCATAATTTACCCAAGTTCCAGTTTGTGCAATTTCTCCATTTGATAAGAATAATCCGTTTTTTATCGCTTTTTTTATTCCACTGTTTGAAGGAATAAAAGAGTGAAATGCTTTTGGAGCATAATCTTGTAATCGGATTTTATCTATTCCTTTTGGAACAATATGTGAATGGATAGTTTTAATAAATTTTAATTTTTTAATTAGCAAAGTTAATCACTAGGTTTAAAGTAAAGACGATATTAAAACAAAAAAGTTACATTTTGATTGTTTTAAAATTGCTAATTAATTGTTAAAGTATAAGTATTTGATTATTATGTGGTTAATTTATAAAAGTTGTTTGTTGTACAATAATTGAACAACCTCTTTATAATCAAATGATAATTGAAGTTTTATAGCTTCATTATAAGTAAACCAGTTGTAGGCTAAAACTTCCAATTCTTGTATTTTAATTTCACCTTTCCATTCACCTAAAAAACGATAGTAATTTCTGTTTTGCCAAATACCAGTTTTTAAAATTGAAGTTGGTGTAAAATTTAAATTACATTCTTCTTTTACTTCTCTAATTACATTTTGCTCGGCAGTTTCATTTTGTTCTGCTCTACCACCAGGGCAACCCCAAAACTCGGGATAGTTTTTTGTATAGTTTGAGCGTTGAAGTAATAGTATTTTTTTGTTTTTCAAAATAATACCTGAAGCAGCTAAAATCATAAATAATTTTATCTTTTAATAATTCCAAGTGTTGCAGTTTGACCTGTACCAAGATTCCATTCTTTAGCCGAAATTAAATTCCCTTTATCATCATACACATTTAACTCAGCAGTATTTGGTCCTGAAAGTCCTTGGTTTAATGCTTGGAAATCAATTCTGTTATAGCCAGGTTCTAAATTTATATAGTAAACATAGTAATTACCTTTTAGACCTATATTATTACTAATTACTTTTTCATTCAAATAAAGTCTAATTCTATCTCCATCAACAAAACTATGATCCCTACATTCAATTTTAACAGTTCTTGTGCTACTATTAACTGTTCCTAAACTTAAATTACTTTCTAACCTTTTATGAGTTACATCTTTACCTTTCCAATATTTTTTGCCTGCAATATCTCTGTCTTCAGGTAATTCTTCTAATAAAAAATTATGATTTTTGGTTTGAGATTTATTTTGTTCTAATTTTTTATCTACAGCCGCAGTATTTAATTTTTTATCAATTTTAAGTTCAAAATTTGATTTAGTTTTAACTTTGGTTGTTGCTTTTAATTTGTAATTACCAGTATTTGAGATTTCACTATTTACAACCTTATCTTTTATAACAGTTTTAGTTGTATCGCTTTGAGAAAATGAGTTTACATAACTAAAACTAATTAGTATAATTATAAAAAATGATTTTAATGATGTTTTCATTGTAATATTTTAACCCTGTATCCTCAAAAAAAATGCCAACTCTTTAATAGCAATTAATT
>Ga0316205_10004485_pt1 | contig 12172 bp, 10 predicted proteins | sample 3monthpyrite_MG_FD_204941 | JGI IMG/M metagenome (GOLD analysis project Ga0316205, IMG submission 204941) | Microbial mat bacterial communities from mineral coupon in-situ incubated in ocean water Damariscotta River, Maine, United States -... | ecosystem: Environmental > Aquatic > Marine >... | reverse complement strand
CTGGTTCTACCCATTTGGCAAACCCAAGGTTATCTACCGTATACTCATGGGCACAATACATTAATGTGTCTTCTGGTAGTGACATAAGTTTTTCAATAGATGCTGCAAACATCTGCGGGCTGCCACTGAAAATCCGTCCACAACCGGCGCCAAATAAAAGGTCTCCACAAAAAACCAGCTTTTCACCATAATAGGCCAGGTGATCAAGTGTATGCCCGGGTACAGATTTAACTTCAAAGCTAATATCTAACTCAGGTAGCGTAACGACATCACCTTCATTAACCTTTTGCGTAATCAAATCCGCTATCGGTAGGTCAATACCTAATTTAATTTTAGACGGGTTTCTATCAGGCCCAATTATGGAAATTTGAGGGTACTCTTTTAATAATTCTGCTACACCACCAGTATGGTCATAATGCTGGTGAGTTATAAGAATAGCGACTGGCTGACAAGCATTTTCCTGTAGATATTTGATCACCGGTTCCGACTGCCCCGGGTCGACCAAAGCTACTTGTGACGAGTTATCCCGCCTTATCATCCATATATAATTGTCTGAAAATGCGTGTATAGGGGTAATATTTAACATCAGTTTCTCAATGGGAGATATGGCCGGGAATAGTGTATGCTGTACATTTTACCCTTAATTGAATAAGCAACATAATGAAAGTCATCTCTTTTAATACCAATAGCATTCGTATGCGCCAGCATCAACTTGAACAACTCATAAAGACACATTCACCCGATGTAATAGGCATTCAGGAAACTAAAGCACAAGATGCCGACTTTCCGGTAGATATGATTGAGTCACTCGGTTATCAGTGCGCCTTTCATGGGCAAAAAACCCACTACGGCGTAGCTCTGTTATATAAACATCAGGCACTTGATATCACTAAAGGTTTTATAACCGATACAGATGAATCACAGCGACGATTTATAACCGCCAGATTTGAAATAAAAGGTCAGATAGTGACCGTTATGAATGGTTATTTTCCTCAGGGTGACAGTATAAAACACCCTACAAAATTCCCGGCCAAGAAAAAATTCTATGAAGATCTGACTCATTTATTAAAAACTGAATACAGCCCGGATGACAATATTATTCTTATGGGTGATATGAATATTGCACCACTGGATCTGGATATTGGTATAGGTGAAGACAATGCAAAACGCTGGTTAAAAACCGGCAAATGCAGCTTTCAACCGGAAGAAAGAGAGTGGATTAACACCTTGTATGACTGGGGCCTTATAGACACCTATCGTACCCTGCACCCAGACGTAAATGATCGTTTTAGCTGGTTTGACTATCGCAGTAAAGGTTTTGATAAAGAGCCACGCCGTGGGTTACGTATAGACCTGGTACTGGCAACAGAAAAACTAGCAAAACAATGTATAGATGCGGGGATCGACTATGAAGTAAGAGCAATGATAAAACCTTCCGATCATTGCCCCATCTGGTCTGAATTTGAGCTATAAATAGAGAAAGCATTTGGCTTTACTCTGCATGAATAATTCTTATAAAAACTAGAAGTATCGTTAATTAATGGATAATCCTCTAAAAAGCTCACGCTGTCGTCTTATGGGCCTGTCGCTGATATTATTAGTCAGTGTGATTCTTATGATGTTTAAAGTAGTACCCCTGCTTTTTAAGCCGACTAAACTTAGTCACGTGCTGGAAACAGGTGAGCTGGTGATCGTCACACGTAATAGCTCCACTACCTACTATGAAGGCCCAAATGGTAAAACCGGCTTTGAATATGAACTTGCCGAACGTTTTGCAGAGTCTCTAGGCGTTAAACTTAGAGTTATTACCAGTGATAACCTGCATGAAATATTTGAAATTCTAAATACAGGCAAAGCCCACTTCGCGGCAGCCGGGCTTACGATTACCGAGTCGCGCAAAGAATATGTGCGTTTTTCCCCAAGTTATATGGATATCACCGAACAGCTCATTTATAACAATCAGTCTTACCGCCCCAAAAAGGTAGAAGACCTGGAAGATGGTTTATTAGAAGTTATAGATGGCTCCAGCCACGTAGAAAGTTTACTAGAACTGAAAACAGAACACCCCGAACTAAACTGGAATACGCAAAAAGATATCGATAGTGAACAGCTATTGTATCTGGTCGAAAACCAGTTAATTGATTATACGGTCGCCGACTCCAATGAAGTATCTCTTAACCAGCGTTTTTTACTCGAATTACGTGTAGCCTTTGATATCTCAAAACCTAAAAAATTAGCCTGGGCTTTTCCTAAAATAAAAGACTCCAGTTTATATGATAAAGCGATGAGTTTTTTCTGGCGTAATTTAAACGATGGTGAAATCACACACCTGATTGAAAAACATTATGGTCATGTGAACAAGTTTGATTATGTAGGTAATCGAATTTATAAACGACATATTGCAACCCGTCTGAGTAAATATCTCGATATGTATCATGGGGCTGCCGATAAATATAACCTCGACTGGAAACTCTTAGCTGCAATGGGTTATCAGGAATCCCACTGGAATCCGAAGGCGGTTTCACCTACCGGGGTTCGTGGCATTATGATGTTAACGCGTCATACTGCTGGCCTGTTAGGCGTAAAAAACAGACTCGATCCTAAAAGCAGTATTTACGGTGGTGCCAAATACCTTGATCAAATTCGTCGCCGGTTCCCTAAAGAATTAGAAGAACCCGATAGAACCTGGTATGCCATGGCTGCATATAATGTGGGTTACTACCATGTTATAGATGCACAAAAGATTGCTAAACAGCTGGGAAAAGACCCTAATAAGTGGACCGACCTACAAACAACATTGCCCTTATTAGCGCGTAAAAAATGGTATAAAAAAACAAAATTTGGTTACGCACGTGGCTGGGAACCAGTGAAGTATGTTACAAATATTCGCCGATATTATGACCTTCTTGAATACCAGCTTTCGCCAAATAAAAACGGCGCAAATAAAGAAGAGGAACATGATGTTTTTTCTATTATGCCTTCCGTTTTATAATTAAATAGAAAATTTCATAAACAAAAATATTAATACTTTATAAACGCCTGAGTAATAACTCACGAATTTCTTCATCAGTCATTTCAATCGGGTTAGTTTTCATACTACTACCCCGACTATTCGCTACTACTTTATCCAGCCCTGCTTCAGTCAAACCAAACTCCCTCAGTTTTGGTAATTTCATGGTATCTGTCCAGCGTTGTAAAGTTCCACATAACGCTTCCCATGATTTATGTTTGTTATTACAACGTTGCTTTGTAATAACATCGCCCAAAATAGCATATTTATCTAACGCGGGATTAGCGGAGTCACGTTGTAACATGATATTAATATTCATATCGGCAGCCTCGGATATTAGAGTGCCACAAACAACACCATGGGGAATAGGATAAAAAGCCCCTAAAGGTGAAGCCAAACCATGCACTGAACCCAGACCTGTTTGCGCCAGACAGATGCCTGATATTAAAGAGGCATACGCCATCTTATCCTGCGCGTCATTTGTGACTTCATGGCTATACAGTGCCAGAAGACTGTCTCTAACTGCCTTAATACCACTTAAAGCAAGCGCATCAGTCATATTGTTTGAGCCGGTTGAAACATAAGATTCAATCAACTGAGTTAAAGCGTCCATGCCATTAGCAGCAATAATATTTTTTGGACAGGTACTGAGTAGTTCAGGGTCGATTACCGCATATTCCGCCACCAGTTTGTCATCTCTGAAAGACTTCTTAAAACCATTTTCTCCCTGCACACTCAACACCGCATTTTTGGTTGCTTCTGAACCTGTGCCTGCTGTGGTGGGTACCGCTATAAACGGAACCGCAGGGCCTTTATAAGTTAATTCAGGCCCCACACCTTCAAGATAATCCATAACTGAATGATCGACTCTTAATAAACCTGCAATAGCTTTTGCCGCATCAAGCGCACTTCCACCACCAATCCCTAAAACAACATCAATATCATGACCATTAAACTCACTCACAATGCTGTCAACTAACTCAGGAGAAGGCTCCCCGGGAACTGAACATCGTTCAATCTGAATGGCTTTTTCATCAAATGCAGATATTAATTTAGAATAAGCAATACTCGACGCAAATGAGCGCCCTCCTGTTACCAGCAATACACGACTGCCATACTGTAAACAGAGCTCAGGTAATTGCGTTATAGCCCCTCTGGAAAAAATAATTCGGGGTAAACGTGCGATAGAAAAATCAAATAAATTCATAACCGCTGATTGTAGTTCAGATACAATTAAAAACACAATAGATTCATGTTATTACAGTCATGTTATGATTCTCAATATGCTGGATAAAAACTAACCAGGCAACCAGTAACTAATAATGAACATTTCAAAATTAATTTTTTCTCCAAAGCAAACTGATAAAACCTTTAATAATGAGCTGTTATTACAAACATTAATCAATGCTCAATTTCTCTGTGAAAATAAACAACACAATAACCAGTACCTGGCAGGTGATAACTTTTTAAGTTTAATTACTTTTTTAGGCTGCTCTCCTAATATCAATCTGCAGCCAGTGGAAGGTGAGAAGCACTGTTTTATTTCTATTATTAAGCAAACGCAGGAGCCAGAGTGCCTGGGTTATACTCAAACCGTTAACCCTAAATGCCCTGCCTGTAAAAAACGCATCAATGACTGGAAAACACCTGACTGGCAAAATCCCGGACAGTTGTGTCATTGTGATAAATGTCAGCATGAAGCTTTATATTCTGAGCTTAACTGGAAACATGAGTGTGGTTTTGCCCGTAGTGGTTTTGAAATTAGCCATATATACCCACATGAAGCGGTTCCGACAGATCAACTTTTAAATTTACTAAATGAGTTTTCGGGCTTTGACTGGGAATACTGTTATACAACAAGTTAATAACTCATCCAGAAAGATAAGTGGCAAAAAATTAATCAAAGTCAGCATTACACGAAGCTAGCCAGGCATGAATTGACTTAACTTCCTTATTTATCAGTTGATTATCACGATGTATATACGCCATAGTACTTATACCTTGCGTCCACACCATAAGATGCATAGTAAATTTCGTGGCATTTTTTTTACTACAACCCATTAACTGAAACTGCTTTTTAATCCATAATTCAAATACTTCAAACTGCTCCACCGTGATTTTTTGCAAACCTTGCTGAGCTTTGCCTAACTCAAGATTAAGTGTTCCCATAGGACAGCCATATTGCGTGACTTCATTTTTCACATTACTAACTATCTGAGCATAACGTTGCAACCGCTCTAACGGCGTTTTATATTTTAACTCCCAGTCATCTAACATTTGCTGCATTTCAGTTACTCGATACTGAATAACAGCCACCAATACCTCACTCTTGGTTTTAAAATAATAATTTAAGTTACCCCGGGGCACATTTGAGGCAGACGCAATATCACTAAAAGACGTTAAATTATAACCCTTCTGATAAAATAGCTGGTCAGCCGCTTTAACGACTAACTGCCTGACCTGTTCTGTTTTCTCTCGTGCAACCATATCATTTCAAGATACCTGTGTTTGCCTGATTACACAAATGGTCTGGCCATTTTCATAGGTTTTTTCTGTAGCTCATTCATTTCATGTACCTGCCCCCTTACCGCATCTCTCCAGTCCTGTTGTGGATAATAACCAAGTCTTTGAGTTGCAATTTTATTATCCACCGCAACCTCTTCCAGGATATGAACAATACTGCGAGTAATAAGAGGTTCCCAGGGCACAATGGGGTCAAGCGTTTCCATAAACCAGGCAAATGTATAAGCTATAAAAAAGGGAACTTTAAAATGCGGTTTAGGATAGCCAAATTCGTCATGTAAAAACTCAATCACCTCTCTTACTGATGGCACCTCTCGTCCCACAACATTAAATGATTCATAAGCCGTTAAACCTTCTACCATTGCCGCACATTTCATCGCCTCACCTATATCACTACCACTGATTATCGGTAAACTGGTTTTTCCATTTGCAACCCAGGGAACCAGATGCGTTTTTAAACGTGGTAATAGAATGGGTAAAACGCCAAGGCCATAATGTTCACCTGCAAAAATACCCAATCGCATATTTACCATACAGGTATCACTATTTGCTTTCGCACGCATATAGTTTTCAATTTTTATAACACTGCACAAATGTGGCCAATACGATCTGGGTATGCCCTGACTTAATGCATCAGTAGAGTTTTCTGGCGACGCAGCAGACGTCGTGCTCACATTAATAAAGCGAGTTATACCTTTTGCAATAATCTTATCAATTAATTTTAGTGTAGGTTCATAGTATAGATCTTGTGACTGTTTCTTATGTTGCCATAGAGCAGTCCAGGCCATCGCATTACAGACAATATCTACCCCCTCTAACATTTCGTCCAGATAATCATCATCCCGAAAATCACCTTGCCGAACCTCACCCTTAAACTCCGCAATCAATTTAGTCTTATCTCGACAGGCAGCAATCAACTTAATCCCATCTAATTTCATCAATTTTTTTAAGATGTGTGTACCTACAAAACCATTTGCTCCAGTAACAAGAATCGTTTTCATAATATTTACCTGTTTAATGTCAGATGACCGTCTTATATATTATTTCAGACGACCATCTGAAATACAAGGCAATTCTGATCAGAGGGAAAAAATATTAAATTTCAAAAATATAAGGCTTGTTAATTATAAGAATTGAGATGAACTCTCAAAAAAGTGTAACCGTATTATCAGGCTCAGGCTCATAACCAGCAAATTGTAAAAACTGACAATATTACATAACCTGCCAGAAACAGGGGAAACGCTGCTTTTAAGCGCACTGCCCACTTACTGACACCACCAGAAATTACGCTTCCAATGCAAGCGCTTTTAACTGATTAATTTTATCTCTAACTGCAGCGGCTTCTTCAAACTCCAGGTCCTGAGCATGTTTGAACATCTGTTTTTCTAAATTATCCATTTCTTTACTAATTTCCTTCATCGACATATGCGCATATTGCGCCTGCTGCTCAGCTACTTTTAAAGTGTGCTGCTGATGTCTCTGTTCATATCCAACACCCATAACATCCATAATTGATTTTGTAATACCTGCAGGGGTGATGCCGTGTTTTGTATTATGCTCTTTCTGTTTTATACGGCGCCGCTCTGTTTCACCAATCGCTCGCTCCATTGAGCCTGTAATTCTATCTGCATATAAAATAGCCCGGCCGTTTAAATTTCTAGCCGCGCGGCCCATGGTTTGAATTAATGACCTATCTGAACGCAGAAAACCCTCTTTATCAGCATCAAGTATGGCGACTAATGACACTTCAGGAATATCTAATCCTTCTCGTAACAAGTTAATGCCGACTAACACATCAAACTCACCTAAGCGTAAATCACGGATAATTTCCATGCGTTCAACTGTATCCACATCTGAATGTAAGTACCTTACTTTTACGCCATGTTCGCTCAGGTAATCGGTTAAATCTTCAGACATACGTTTAGTTAACGTAGTAATTAAGACTCTTTCTTTTTTCGGTACTCGAATATTTATTTCCGACAACACATCATCAACCTGTGTTGCCACGGGGCGAATTTCAACTTCTGGATCTAATAATCCGGTCGGTCTGACTACCTGCTCGGCCACCTGATCGGAATTTTCAGTTTCATAGGGGCCAGGTGTAGCTGAAACATAAATAGTCTGTGGACGAATAGCTTCAAACTCTGCAAATTTCATGGGACGGTTATCTAATGCCGACGGTAAACGGAAACCAAAATTAACCAGATTTTCTTTACGCGACCGGTCACCTTTATACATGGCACCGAGCTGTGGAATGGTCACATGGCTTTCATCTACAATTAATAACGCATTATCCTGCAAATAATCATATAAACAGGGAGGGGCTTCACCGGGGTTACGACCGGATAAATAACGGGAATAATTTTCTATACCGTTGCAGTAACCCAACTCACGCATCATTTCCAGATCAAACATGGTGCGCTGCTCTAAACGCTGAGCTTCTACTAACTTATTATTATCGCGCAACTGCTCCAGACGTTCTTTCAACTCTACTTTAATTTTATCTATGGCTTCGTAGATAACCGTTTTAGGCGTTACATAATGTGACTTGGGATATATCGTGAGACGTGAAACTTTACGCAGCACTTCACCCGTTAATGGGTCAAAGAAGCTAAGTTGCTCAACCTCATCATCAAACAACTCAATTCGTACTGCTTCATATTCAGATTCTGCAGGGTGTACATCAATCACCTCACCCCGCACGCGATAGTTTGCTCGGCCAAGTTCCATATCATTTCGGGTATATTGCATTTCCGCCAGACGACGTAATATATCCCGTTGATTGATCATGTCACCCTTGACCAGGTGTAACATCATAGATAAATACGATTCAGGGTCACCCAGACCATAGATGGAAGAAACCGAAGCAATAATGATAGTGTCCTGTCTCTCTAACAACGCTTTAGTTGCAGAGAGACGCATTTGTTCTATATGTTCATTAATCGATGCATCTTTTTCAATGAAGGTATCACTGGCAACCACATAAGCCTCAGGCTGGTAGTAATCATAATAAGAAACAAAGTATTCCACCGAGTTATGAGGGAAAAGTTCTTTCATCTCACCATACAACTGCGCAGCTAGTGTCTTGTTTGGGGCGAGAATCATCGCCGGGCGTTGCGACTGCTGAATAACATTCGCAATAGTGAATGTTTTACCCGAGCCAGTAACCCCTAAAAGCGTCTGATTTAACAAGCCGTCTCCCAGTCCAGACAGCAAAGTTTTAATTGCCGCTGGCTGATCTCCTGCAGGTGTTTTATCCGTTTCTAATTCAAATTGTTTCGACATTATAAAAAACTTTAAAAAAAACTTTAAAAAAATGCGTTTTACTACCCTTTGGGATAGGACAAACACAAGCAACTTTGTTTATACTCACACTCTGAATATTAAAGAACTCAATCAGACAGGGTATATCGCTTTGGCACAAGCTTCCAATAGAATTCAAAAAGTAAAACCATCACCCACTTTAGCCGTTACCGCACTGGCTCAACAATTACGTAGCGAAGGTAAAGACGTCATTGGTCTTGCCGCAGGTGAGCCGGATTTCGCGACACCTGACCACGTAAAACAGGCGGCGATTGAAGCAATCAACAACAACCAGACCAAATATACTGCGGTTGATGGTATGCCCAGCCTTAAACAGGCCATTATAACCAAATTTTCTAAAGATAACGGTTTAACCTACGCGGCAGACCAGGTACTGGTTTCATGCGGGGGCAAACAGAGTTTCTTTAATATGGCTCAGGCATTACTGAACCCCGGGGATGAAGTCATTATCCCTGCACCTTACTGGGTGTCTTATCCCGATATGGTATTACTCGCCGATGCCGAGCCGGTTATTGTACAGGGTGACCAGTCACAGGGCTTTAAAATAACCCCTGACCAGCTAAAAGCCGCTATAACAGATAAAACTCGCCTGTTTGTCATTAACAGCCCTTCTAACCCGTCGGGTAAATCATACTCGATGGCTGAGTTAGAAGCATTGGGTGACGTATTACGCCAGTACCCTGATATCATCATTGCCACAGATGATATGTATGAAAAGATCCTCTGGACTGAAGAAGCCTTCTGTAACATCGTTAATGCCTGCCCAGACCTTTATGAGCGCACGGTTGTTCTAAATGGTGTATCTAAGGCCTATGCCATGACAGGCTGGCGTATCGGTTACGCTGCCGGCCCCGCTGATCTGATCAAAAACATGAAAAAGATTCAGTCTCAAAGCACTTCAAACCCCACGTCAATATCACAGGTAGCCGCTCAGGCAGCACTCGAGGGTGATCAGTCTCGTCTGGATGAGATGAATAAGGCATTTAAAGAACGCCATGATTTTGTGTTGGGTGAACTTAATAAAATTGACGGCGTAGAGAGCATTGCCAGTGATGGCACTTTTTATATCTTCCCCGACTTCAGTCAGGTTATGAAAAAGATGGGCATTGAAGATGATGTCAAACTGGCAGAAAAGATTCTCGCCGAAGCTGAAGTTGCCCTGGTTCCTGGTTCTGCTTTTGGTAGTCCGGGTCATATGCGCATCTCTTTCGCCACCGATATGGGAAGTTTAGAGAAAGCACTTGATAGAATTAAGAAATTTGTTGGTTAATCAGTAAATTAGTGTTGACCGACAAGGGGTGAATCAGTATTATAGCGCCCCTCGAAACGTCATGTTTCGAACAGCAATAACATTGCAAATATCTACCATTCCCTGATAGCTCAGCTGGTAGAGCAACGGACTGTTAATCCGTTTGTCCCTGGTTCGAGTCCAGGTCGGGGAGCCAAATTTCATAGCAGGTTCATATTTGCTATATAAAACAACGAGTTAAGCAACTTTGCTAGCTCGTTTTTTTTTGCCTGTAATTTTTATCTATTTCTAAGTCATTCATTTATATGGTAATTATGATTCGTGTCCAGCTCGCTGGGCTTATTTTCTTACTGGGAAACATAAGATCTGAAAAATGAATAAAGATGAAAATGACTACAACAAAAAGAAGCGCCCAAGAACCAAAATGCCCACAGAGGTAATTGATAATATTCCTGAAGGCTATGAATTACATGTATCTGGAAAATTAATCTGGCATTTTTGAAGAAGACTTAAAAAATAAATTTATAAGATATGCAGAGAAAACACATCTAGAAATAGACCATGACAATAAACTTGATTCAACTGACAGTTAACTCTTAAATTAGAACCTACAAAAAAATAACATCGAGATATCTTGAACATGAATAACTGCCTTTGTTCGAAAGCCAACAGTTATCTAACGGCCAATAACAATCACTCAAAAGAACTAAAAAGGCGACTATAAAGCCGCCTTTCTAAAGTCAAAATTGATTTAATTATTATGCTTTCTTATGTCTAGCGATACCAATCAAACCAAAAAGGCCTGAACCAAATAACCAGACACCTGCGGGCAAGGGTACAGCAGTAGTGTTAAGGTTAAAATCCCACGTTTGATTACCACCTGTTGGAGCTCCATTAGTAAGCAATAAAAGTTGATATGTATTTCCAGTATTAAACTGCCCTGAATAGCCAAAATTGACTACCCGATCCCACGCAGCGCCAGGCAGATCCCATGCTGTAAGGTTAACTAAATCATTACCGTTTTCAGTAAGCATCACTGATGGTTGCTCTGAGCTTAGCCAGGGTGTATCAAAAAAACCATTCAGAGAAAAATCAGTAACTCTGTCGACAGTGAATGTAACCGAGAATCTACTCTCTGTAGAAATAAGCTGTGGAAACCAGCCTTCGTCGGTCAACATGTTAGTTCCCATACCAGACATAGATGAGCTTGTGAGACTACTGACCTGGTTGGCTAACCCGAATTGGTCTGAAGTTGTGGCGTTAAAATCTGCAAAGGGTGTATCAGGTGTAAATATTCCATTGGCGGTATGAGTAATACTGCGATCATCACTAACATATAGAATGCTGGAATGTGCATTATGAGAAATATTTACTAAAATTAGCAGCGAGATGGCTATGGTTGTTATTTTACAAGTTTTCATTTGTCGTGATCCTTTACGTTACAAGTGTTTTTATTACCCTGAATCAAAGTAAGCAATTACTACGCCATTTTTATAAACTATTGTTATTTATAATATTAAAACCTTTACAACATATGACGCTCGTATAAAACGTAAAAACTATCTACAAAATTATATGAAGCTTCCTTTCGTTTTTGTTTGTACCAATGAGTCTAATATATTAACTATCCTTATTAGTATTTAAGGAGGCCTGTAAAGCTTATTAGATAACCTCTTTATAGAAATTAACAGGCAAAGAAAATGTGGTGGATTTGATTCCCAATAAGTCCCTTTCGGGAAGCCATATTTCATAGCAAGTTAACATTTGCTATATAAAAGTACGTGTTACGTGATTTTACGTACTCGTTTTTTTTGCCCATAATTTTTATCTATTTCTAAGCCATTAAATTTATATAGTAATTTTTAAATAAACTCGGATTGATGGGCATATTTCCTTACTGTGAACGAAAGGAATTTAATTAATGAATAAAAATAAAGATGACTAGCGCAAAAAGAAAAATAACATCGGGATATCTTAAACACGAATAACGATTTTGCCTGGAAAACTAAAAGTCAGCTAACTGCCAGAAGCAGATTCTCAGGACAAATAAAAAAGACAGCTAAAAC
>Ga0316205_10004483_pt1 | contig 12177 bp, 14 predicted proteins | sample 3monthpyrite_MG_FD_204941 | JGI IMG/M metagenome (GOLD analysis project Ga0316205, IMG submission 204941) | Microbial mat bacterial communities from mineral coupon in-situ incubated in ocean water Damariscotta River, Maine, United States -... | ecosystem: Environmental > Aquatic > Marine >... | reverse complement strand
TCTCACTGGGATGTTGAATGGATTTTTAAAAATTTATTTACCTAAATACTATGAAGGAAAGGTGAATGATACTGAAAAACGAATTAAAAAACTTTCAGATGAAACAGGTGATTTAGAAGCCGAAATTACCGATGATTCTGAAAAAATTGCCAAACTGAAGAAGGAAATTGAAGGCCTAGAAGAAGACTTAAAATCTAATAATGAACGGTTAAAAATCGCGAAGATAAAATTGAAAAAGAGAAGTGAAAAATTGGATAGAATCAGGGGCAAACTAAAAGAGCTATAAAATTCAGCTGCTCCTGTCGCAAAAATTGATTTACGAAAAGATAAAAAAACATGAAAACAAAATTATTCAATGTAGTAAGAGGGATGACTTTCCTATTGCTACCAACATTAAGTTTTGCACAGGCACCAGCACTCGGAACTGCAGCAGATTTCGTCCTCTTCTCAACAGATGGAGCAGTTAGCAATTCCGGGATTTCGCATCTTACAGGGAGTATAGGAACCAACAATGGTTCAAGTACCGCTTTTGGAAATGTGAACGGTGTCATGCACGATGGGGATGCGGCAAGTGCGCAATGTGCAGCAGACTTGCTGATCGCATACAATCAATTAAACAGTACTGTTCCAACGCTATTTCCTGCACCATTGCTTGGAAACGGACAGGTTCTTACGGCTGGTGTGTACGCCATTTCTGCCCCGGCAACACTAAATTTGGACCTTACCCTAAATGGTCAAGGAGATCCAAATGCTGTTTTTATTTTTCAAATTGATGGATCGCTCTCTACAAATGCCGATTCAAAGATAAAACTGATCAATGGAGCATTGGCTTGCAATGTTTTTTGGCAAGTAGAAGGACTGGTTAGTATGGCTTCTGGGACTACTATGAGAGGCACCGTTATAGCAAACAACGCTGCAATTAATATGAGTACTGGTGATACACTTGAAGGTAGAGTTCTTACTACATCTGGCTCGATTACTGTTGATGGGGTGTTCGCATATACTCCAATTGGATGCGGAAGTCCTATTCTTACTGGCCCAGTAGCTCCAGAACTAGGTGCTGCCGCTTGCTATGCGATATTTTCTTCTAATGGTTCTGTCTCAAACGCAGGTATAACAAATCTTATAGGGGATGTTGGAACAAATGTAGGATCTACAACAGGGTATGATGCTTTAAATGTTACAGGTACTATTCATCCTATTCCCGACGGCTCTACAGCAGTATGCGCTTCCGATTTATTAGTTGCCTATAACTCAATTAATGCGCTGCCTTATGATATAGAGTTGTTGTATCCGGCACAGTTTGGAAACAATCTTGTCCTTACACCGCATACATACCTCATGGGGGGAGCGGCAACACTTACCGACACACTTTACCTCAATGCACAAGATGACCCAAATGCAGTATTTGTGATCCAAATCAATGGTGCGCTTTCTACAAGTACATATTCAAAAGTCAACCTGATCAACGGTGCGCAAGCGAAAAACGTGTACTGGAAGATTGAAGGTGCCGTTACTTTAAACGACTATTCTACTTTCCGCGGAACAATCATATGCAATAATGGTGCTTTAGGTGCAATTAACACAGGAGTCGTACTGGATGGAAGAGCACTTACAACCAATGGTGCTTTATCCACTACTGCAATTAATGCTACTGCAACATCGTTACCTGCCAATTGTGAATCAGTTAGTATTCAGTCAATAGATGCCTTACAAGAGGTGGTTACAATTTATCCTAATCCATTCAAAGGATTAACCACTATTAAAGTTAGTAATTCATCAGAAACAAAGACGTCTGAGTTACGCATATATAACGTTGTAGGTGAAGAAATAATGTACTTAAGCATCACTGAGGAGCTTACCGTGCTTGAAACGGATAGCCTTACATCGGGGATGTATTACTACAAGTTAACAAGGGATACTAAAACAATAAAATCAGGAAAGCTAATTGCACAATGATAAATAAGCAAAAAGCATAGCTTAAAAGATTACAATAACTCAGGAAGAGACAGTCATTACACTATCGAATAAGGAATGTGAAAATTATGGAACTAAATTTTAAATATATCAGCGAATCACAACTTACAATTGCTGAATTAATGCTCCCATCACACTCTAACTTTAGTGGAAAAATTCACGGCGGATATATTTTAAACTTGATGGATCAAATAGCATTTGCGTGTGCTTCCAAACATTCGAGTAATTATTGTGTAACAGCCTCTGTGAACAAAGTTGACTTTCTAAATCCTATAGAAGTTGGTGAATTGGTAACTTTAAAAGCTTCTATAAATTATACCGGAAAAACCTCTATGGTAGTGGGTTTACGCGTCGAATCTGAAAACATTAGAACAGGAAAAAAGAAACATTGTAACTCTTCCTATTTTACGATGGTTGCCAAAAATGAAAATGGAAATAGTACTCCAATACCTGGTATAATTTTAATAAACAAGGATGAAGTGAGACGTTTTGCAAGAAATATTGTGAGACAAAAAGAAGGAAGGCAAAGAAACTCTCGATTCAGTAGTGAAGCGTTTAAAACTGCAGAGTACAGTCATTTATTAGATGATAGCAATTCTAAGTTAGAGCTAACCGACCAGTGAGTAAACACTATTCATCCTGTCTACGAAAAGTCGTTTGAAAAATCGTTCTGATCTGAACAAATTGAATCGAATTCACAATTCAGAAAAAAAACAAGCTACTATGAAAAATATGATTAACGTTTTGGCACTGGCACTGCTAATTATATGGACAATTGGTTTTTTTGTTTTTGATGCAGAAAAAATCATCCATTTACTCCTGTTTATTGCACTAGCAGGACTTTTCTACGATATCGTGGATAAGAACAGAAAAAGAAAGAAGAAAAATAATTACAAATAGGGAAACTAGAATCCGTTTATTGATCGGTCTCAATGTCGAACATAACAATTCGGAGTTTTTTTTCTTCAAATTGATTAAAGCATCGCACAATTAGTAAAATGGGTTAATTACCGTCATGCATATGAAAAAATCATCTTTAGATATTATTTTAAGCAAGCTCTATATTTGGTGGGAATCCTTTTTATCCTTTCTGCCCAATTTAGCCTTGGCTGCCATTGTCCTATTCCTATTTATATTCTTGTCAAGAATAACAAAAAGAGTAATGTCAAAACTACTCTCCAAAATAATTGATAATAAGGGGATTATTAACCTTTTGACAAAAATCAGTACTACGGCCGTATTCATAATTGGAATTTTTATTATTCTAGGTGTACTCGATTTAAGCAAAGCTTTCACCTCGCTTCTTGCTGGTGCGGGGATACTTGGATTGGCACTTGCATTGGCTTTTCAAGAACCTACTATAAATTTGTTGTCGGGAATTGATCTTGCAACCAGAAAAACATATAAAATAGGAGATTTTGTAGAAACCAATAGCCATTTGGGATTTGTACAAAAAATCTCTCTAAGAACTACCATTCTAAAAACGACATCAGGTCAAGATGTAATTATTCCAAACAAACAAATTGCGCAATCTTCATTCACCAATTTTACGCTTACAAATGAGCGGCGAATAGAGCTGGAATGTAGTATCTCATACAGAGAGAATCTGGTTGATGTCGAAAGTATTGCAAAGGAATCAGTTCTAAATCTAGACGGTCTATTAAAAGATCGAGGAATCACTTTTTACTATACTGGATTTGGTGATAGTGGAGTTAATTTCGTTATCCATCTCTGGTCTAATAGTGGAGATCAAAGCGCATTTTTAATGCTTCGACATCAGGCAATTATTGCTTTAAAAACTCAGTTGGATATGCAAGGACTGACAATTCCCTATCCAACAAGCTCAGTTCTTATCAATCCAAAAAAATACTAGCTGAGAGCGAACTGAATGAAGGTTCAGAATTCACAATAATATTAAACAAGCACTATGATGGAAAAATTACTTATTGTCGAAGACGAAAAAGCTATCCGAGAGATATTGCAAGAACTGTTGGAATTCTCAAATTATGAAGTCCGAACAGCAAAAGATGGAAAGGATGGTTATGACCAAATTATAGAGTATCGACCAGATTTAGTCCTCTGTGATGTTAACATGCCTGAACTTGATGGATTCGAATTGTTGAGTTCGGTCAATCAAAGACTCGCAGATGATAGTATTCCACCCTTCGTGTTTTTAACTGCTAAAGTCGAATTTCAAGATGTTCGCCGTGGGATGGCGCTTGGTGCTGATGATTACATCCTAAAACCATTTGATCACATGCATATTCTTGACATCATTCGTCTCCGATTGGATAAGGCCATAGCTAAATAATCTTAATCAAATATCAATCTTTTTTGTTGCATGCTCAGTCACTATTGCCCAAAAATTTCGGCATCAACATGAAATGACGATAATACATCAATAGTATGGTCTGATGTTAACACCTCATCTGTTATAGTATATACCCTCAAATCGAATTCATCTTTTTTAATGAACTCTTTCAAATCACTTTGAGTAATAGATAAAACTAAGGTACTCCCAGCATTATCCGGAACTTCATCCATCCAGGCGACTTTCATTTCTTCAAGCCCATCTGCAGATAAATAAATTGATATTGATTCCAAAAAACTAAAATCTGCATTCGACGGAGAAGTTAATTTCAATTCAACTGAATTTAATAAGATTTCTTCGATCAAATCTTTTCTTGTATCATTCACTGCGAAGGTTGATTCAGAATTCGTCTCAACATCAGGACTCATGATATTGAATGGTAAGTTGACTCCTGTTGAGGATTGTATAGTAATTGACTGAGCCAAATCCATATCAAATTGCGTTTTTTCAGCGATTTTTTTACAACTGGTTAAAGTCAACACAACAAGTGATATTATCCAAATGATATTTGCCTTCATATTTTTTTTTCCTGAAGAATATAATGAGTCATTATGCGAAAACCAAATTATTTGAAAAAAATATCTTTTAATCCTGCAGTTTTTTTTTTAGCGGTCGAACTAACTATGGACAATGGTGCACATTGCGCTAGATCATATGAGTTATTAAGGAACATCAAACTTGCCAATAATAACTCTATTATGATCAGAAATTTTGCATATAAAACGATCCATTGCAAAGAGAGCAACGAAGTTTTTATTGGTCGATTAGGTTTCTGATAATTGTTATCTTGTTACGAAGAAAAGACAACTAAAATGAAATACTTCACCCTCATCATTCTTTCACTTCTGTTGACAGGCTGCCATGCGCAGAAAGAAATTGACCTGAAGGCTTTAATCGGTGATTCCAAAGAACATGCGCTGGAACAATTTGAAAATTGGGGAATGAAAATCTCTCCGGATGAAATGACAGGTTACGAGGACGGCATTCAAATTGAAGTAGAAAATGGAAAAGTATCCACTATTTGGATTGAATTTACAGACCGTCGTACTGGTTCGTTTCCATTTCAAGTTGATAATGTAGTCACCCCCAGTGTTCTAATTCAAAAAGTAATTGACGCTTATGGAGAGCCCGATGTAACGGGAGGTGGAACAGAAACAGGTGGAGTAAACCTTGGAGGATGGATGAAATGGGTAACAAAGTCTTATCAACTCCATTGTGAAATAATCAATTCCAAAGTGGTCATGGTAACCCTGATGAAACCTGATTGGTATCCAGGGAAATAAAATCCATAGACTTATTGAGCCTGTTCAAAATGAACTCTCAAAACAACTGTTTAAACTGACACGATTAATGCTTGAACATTCCCTCAAAAATAGATTTGTTCGTGACACTAGGAGCATGACCGCTTATTGAATCAGAAATCACATTCCAACATGAGAGATGCGCCAACAGGTTCACTTCTGAAGTACTTAGTTTCAATTGTGTCATCGTGTTGTACCAAGGGAAGTTATCAAAGCCAATTCCAGTGTCGATCGCGATTTTTATTTCATCTTCTAACAAATCGTACCAATCTGACACTTCATTGTTGTACACCCACAGAATTTTCTTTGACTGGTAGGAATTCACTCCCAAATAGGCTTGCGTCAGTACTTCCATGTTTTCCTGCAAGCACATTGCTGTTCCTCCAGAATCGAATCCGTTCCAAAGTGCTTTTATCAACACATCAAAATCAGCGTAATTAAAGACTTGCAGGTTCTTCTTAACAACGTATTCTTTCTTTTGCAAAGATTCATCGGCAAACTTAGTATAGGGCAACCACTTGCCTGTATCCGGATTTTTTGTCTTTGGTTGGTAGCCAAATAAAGGTGGAATCTCTGGGGCAACGATTACTTCATTGTTGTCCGTATCCATCTCTAACGGCGTAGAACTATTAACAAAGACAATCATACTATCCAATTTTCTACGCAACAATGCAGCAACTCCTGTATCCTCCAAATTTCCACCATCCGCGAAATGATAGTCGATCGCTGGTGCATCCAAATCCACTACAGGCCAGTATTGCTTCCGTGGAATAATTCCCTTAATGAATGAAGGAAAGGAGCTATTCGTTTCTAATTCTTCCGCAAATGCAGCACTGCTCAATCCGGCCATAGTATGCACAGAAAACCGTAAAAAGGGAGCATCCGTTTTTACCCGTTCTTGACCCTCAATAGGAATGTGCATTTCAGAACCAAAGGCAAACGGATCGATAAAGCCTCCACCAATATCATTTCCTTCTTTCCCCTGCCCTGTGAAATCTTCCAAGATACCAGCACTTGTGGGGGTACTCTCCATTGGCAAAAGTTGTGGTTCTCCAAATTGCGGAATGATGTTAAAATTGACAATTAAATAGGGTCTTCCTTCACGTGGTACATAGAACTGTTCAGGCGTCAAAGTAGAGTTATAAGGCGTAATTTTTTTATTTATCCAATCGTCGGAAAGACTGAAGTACTTTTGGTTTCTGGGGTCGAACAGCTCAAATGGTTTAAATATCAACTCACCTACTGCCGTTACCCAAAGTTCATTTTCGGGTACGCCAGCTTCCCACAACTCAATCGCTTTCTCGAGCATTTCAACAATTCCAATTCGCGTGGGGACATGCCCCAAATTACCTGGTGTAAAACGATCTAAGGCAGTAGCCGTATCATCATGATAAAACAATGTTAAATCTTTAGGATTCTCTACAACTGCCCCGAGAAAATCGTCGTCTGAAAATGATTCTGGCAAGTAGGTATATAAGCTGGAAGCCCAAGCTCCACCCGAAACTCCAGATATGTATTTCACTTGATCCAATAAGTTTAGATGTTTCAATCCACGCATCTGACCTAATGCACATGAAAGAGCTCTAGATCCTCCCCCTGAAAAAGCTACTCCTGTTCCCTGCTCAGTCATGTTATCTTTCAAGTACAGGGCTACGTCATACATCTGACCAGGCTCCGACGGGTCTACGAAATATGGTTCTTGTTCAGGTTCAGATGTTGGTTTTCTTCTGACAAACACGAGGATAATAATTGCCGTTAACACTAACGCGGCCAAAATAATATATAACCAAGGAATTGTTGATGAAGTTTCCATAAATAAGAAGTTTGGTTCGGATTCTCACACATACGCTCCATAGAGAAGAAGTACGCGTATAGCTTAATAATAAGGATTTCCGTCTCCAAAAACAAAGGAAAACCTCAATTCAGGTATTTGTTGCAGACATAAACTATTCTTCGATATTATTCTTCCTGAACACGGATAAAACAATGAACTCCACGCAGTTCTACTCAGTAGAAAATTTCGTCTTCAGTTGTTTTTATATTCTTGGGGGCAACTTTAGTATAAATACCTGTTAGCGCGTTTTTGGTTGATGAATGTAGTTGTGAATCTTAAAAAGACGTTTCTGACAAATAAGTACTCAACTTTTGAGAACGTTATTAATAGTACTGCTAAACCTACACAATACAGATCTCAAACTGGGGGATTTTCGGTTTGCTCGCCAACCTCCTTCGTTGTATAGAGGACATGACCTCCAGCCGTCATACACCAACTCATATAAGAGTTCTCCACTCTTGCCAGTTGCGCGTTTTCCTGACAATAGACTTCTTTCCAATGATGGTTCATCTCATCACAAACAGGGCATACAAGTCCTTGCAATCCAGTTAGCTCTCTTTTCACCGCTACTTCACTCTTTATCGCTGCCATCTTTTTCCAGTTATATGATTATTACTTTATGTTCATGGATTGGAAGCTCAATTATAGATTTGACAATTCGTTAATTTGACCGTCCCCATCAAAAATTATATCGACCCTACGATTCTTACTCCTATCTTTTTTTGAGCGCTCAGGATAAATCAAAGGAATTTTATTTCCGTACCCCTTGAAAGAAAGTCTGCTAGAATCTATTCCATTCTCTACTAGAAAATGATAAACTACACGCGCTCTCCTCCTGCTGATGCTTACTTTGTTTCCGCAACACACATGACCGCGAATATGTGCATCCAAATCTTTGTTGCTGTTTAATGTTGTCAGTAACTCTTCCATATATATTTTAGAACTCTCTTGAACATCCGCTGTACCGCCAACAAACTCTATTGGCAGCACCAATGGTGAATCATCAGTTTCAGGTTTTTGAAGATCGCTTACTTTCTTTTTGCCTTGCGACTTCACTTGATTTTTTGGAATTTTATTTAAAGGTTTATTCACTATTGCTGGTGGTCGCATTTTTAAAGGCTCAACATTGTAGTAAATGTCAATTCTATCCCAACTCTTTGGGGAAAAATTCACTTTCAACCGCTCATTTCCATAGGCATTGATTGAAATTTCTTCGTCTTGGAGTACCAAAAGGTTTAAAATGTAGTCCGCTCGTTCTTTTGACAATTCAACACTTGAGCTTCGGTTTGCCATACCATCTGAAAATGCATTGATCTCGATAAGCTGAACATCCAAGTCTCGCATATCATATTTAAACTTCACAATTGCATCCAAAGAGGTGTCCTCTAATTGGACGGATTGTGATTTGAAATAGTAAGACATCTTTTCAATTTTGGCTAGAGAAATAGATGAAATTAAAAGTGCAATTGCACAAAGTGTAAACTTTTTCATGGCTGTTTTTTTGTGATTCGTAGATCTCAATTTTACGCTAAATTGAATACTAAACCAACCGTAAATTTCCAAACGTATGGCTAGACTCAACGACCGCCATTTTTTTCTTGGTTTAGCGTAAAATGTAGCACGATCCTTCCTCGTCCACTCTAGGCTACCCAATTGAAAAATTGCCAAACACCTATTATAACCCACTGTAAAACAGGACGTTTATATCTATTCACCGCGCATTCAAGATTCGATTAGCACAGCAATCGGAAGTAGATTTGGTTCGTTCGGAAAGTGTTTGTGGGTTGCTCGATGAAGCGTTCGTAAGTTTGGTGACGAGGTTCATCTGAACTCATTTTAACTACAAAAATTTTGAATCATGAAAAAACAATTACACTACATCACACTGGCAGTTCTAACTGCATTTAGTCAGACAGCCTTTTCACAAGACGTACCTGAAAAAATTTGGGTAACATTTGAAAACATTAACGATGTTCCTACGTCAACGAATGCACAACTGGAATCGTCAAATGCAGAGGTTCAACAGTTAATAAACCAGTTTAATATCATAGCTGTTGAGCAAGCCTTGTCAAATTCGAAAAGAGAAGACTTATTAAAAGTATACGAAGTTGAGTGCTTGTGCAATGCAATGCAATTATCGGCAACCATTGAAAATACTTCAACGGCATTATCTCGCCCTGAATACGCTCCGAAATATGAGTTACTCAATGATCCAAATGATTATGACATCACTTACTCAGACGATTACGCACTGGATTTAATCAATGCTAAAGTCGCTTGGGACTATTCAACTGGTGATACCAATATGATTCTTGGTGTTTCTGATGGAGGCTTTTACCTAGGACAAGAAGATTTACAAAGCGAATATATTTCAGTTCAATCCAATGGCAGCGTGCCAGCTTACTATTCTCAGCACGGGACAGCGGTTTCTGTAACAGCCGCGGGAGCGACGAACAACGGAATGGGAAAAAGTTCAATTGGATACGATTGTAAATTGAGTCTTGCGAGCATGGGATACAATCAGGTATTGCAGCTTTCTTATTCCGGTTCCAGAGTTATTAATGTGAGTTGGGCTTCTGGTTGCGGATACAATGCCTATGTGCAAGGCGTAATTGACGAAGTTTACGACAACGGTACTATATTCGTTGCAGCAGCAGGAAACGGAGGAACGTGTGGTGGAGCGAGCAACTTGGTATATCCTGCGGCTCACAATCACGTAATTGCTGTATCAAGTGTTGGACCGTATGACAACCATGAAGGTGTTATTGGAAATCCGGCTTCTTGTCATCAACATAATAGCTCTGTTGATATCTGCGCACCTGGATACAACGTTCCGTTGACAATTGGTGCGGGAATCTGGATTACAGGAAACGGAACTTCATTCGCGGCTCCTATGGTGACAGGAACAATTGGTTTAATGTTATCAGTGAATCCTTGCCTTACATTTGAAGAAGTTGAGGAGATCTTAAAGCAAACAGCCGAAAACATTGACCAGATCAACCCAAACTACGCAGGAATGTTGGGTGCGGGAAGAATGGATGCAGGTAAAGCATTAAAACGTGCTTCTGCCAACTCATGCCTTGACATTGACTATCCATACGAACTGGGGTTTGTAGTTCCTGGAGACACAATTATTGAGAATCCGAATGAGCCCGGAAATGAGAATGAGGCTTCAACTGAAGCTCCTTACGATTCTAGCAAAGAAATTACTGGAACAGACAATGGAAACGATAATGGTCTGGTAGACAATCGAATAGACACATCTGAAGACCTTGATCTTATTGTAAACATATCTCCGAATCCAACGAGTAGTTCAACAACAGTTCGATGGAATTTGAATCAGGGAATGACTATGACAGTTGTCGATATCAATGGGACAATTGTTCGCAAGGAGCAACTAAGCACTGGAACGCAAGAAGTCACTTTAGAACTTGAAAATGCAGGGATCTACATGGTAGAATTCGAAGTGGAGGGACGACGGAAAAGGGTTGGTAAAATTGTCAAACTATAAAAGCAAAACGAATATAAATTTTAGCTGTGGTTAGGTGAAAAAGGGCTGCGCTTTAAGCAGTGCAGTCCTTTTTAAAACCGAAACTCAATTAATGTCTAACTAAAACATACGCTATGAATTGGATTAACATACAGGAAAAAAGACCGGAATTGAATGAATCAGTAGTGCTGGCAATCAATTTCAAACGAACAAGAAGATTGCGTTTTTGGAAGAAGAAAATCATCGTTTTTGGATGGTTGGATCAAGTTACCGAAACCAAGAAAGGACTGGAGTACAAGTTTTACGATCATACAAATAACTGCCATTGGAAGCAATCGGTGACACATTGGATGACCTTACCGAAACCTCCAGGGGTAGCATAGAAAAACTGTAGCTGACTCTTCATGCTAAAATAGAACCACAAAAAGACATGAACAAGATGAATGATTAGTAGCTGTGGTTAGGTGAGAAAAGGGCTATGTTTAAATGGCATAGCCCTCTTTCGATTAGCGACAAAAAATTAGAAATGAATAAAACATAGCATATGACTTGGATAAACATAGATGAGACGAAACCAAACTTGTACGATGTTGTGGTACTCGCAGTCAACAATAAAAAAGCAAAACGATTGAGGTTCTGGAAAAAGAAAATTATTGTTTTTGGTTGGTTGGATCGCGTAATAGATACAAAGGATGGTTTTGAATGTAGGTTTTACGACTCTACTAACAATCGGCATTGGAATGATTCGGTAACGCACTGGATGACTCTGCCAAAACCACCAGGAAAATTAGAGAACTAAGCAAAGGGGATCCGAGAAAGAAATTAGAAGTAGCTGTGGTTAGGTGAGAAAAGGGTTGCGAACATAAAAAGGCGCAACCCTTTTACAAGAAGACTTAGCCTTACTATAACTAGGGAATTCAGAACAAGAAGTCAGTATAAAATCAAAAGGAATATAAACACTATTTAAACCAAATTCAAAATGACATTTTCACTAAACAAACTTATCAGACTGATTTACAAGAGTTGTTATCAAGGAAGCAATGTTTCCAAAGGCGGAAAAATAACAGCCGTTCTTCTTCTCGTGATCATGTTTGCTTTACCATTTGGAATATTTCTATTTCCAATAAGTAACTAGGCAAAATAAATCTACGACAGTTGTACAGCGCAATTCCAAGAACGTTATAGCCTACTACTTCAATTATCA
>Ga0316205_10004482_pt1 | contig 12179 bp, 11 predicted proteins | sample 3monthpyrite_MG_FD_204941 | JGI IMG/M metagenome (GOLD analysis project Ga0316205, IMG submission 204941) | Microbial mat bacterial communities from mineral coupon in-situ incubated in ocean water Damariscotta River, Maine, United States -... | ecosystem: Environmental > Aquatic > Marine >... | reverse complement strand
CATGGGGGGCGATGACGGCGCTTCAACGTTCGCGCATTTTGCAGCGTATGTCTGGCGCCGTCCTTGAACGGGTGGAGCACTTGGCAGCCTTGGAAGCGGCTGACGTGGGCAAGCCGCTCAAACAAGCGCGGGCCGATGCCGTGGCGTTGGCGCGGTATCTCGAATTTTACGCTGGCGCCTGTGATAAAATCCACGGTCAGACGATCCCGTATCTGGAGGGCTACACTGTTTACACCCTGCGGGAGCCGCACGGAGTAACCGGGCATATTGTGCCATGGAACTACCCGATGCAGATCATTGGTCGCTCGGTGGGTGCGGCACTGGCTATGGGCAATGCGGCCGTGCTGAAACCAGCCGAAGAAGCCTGCCTGACCGCGCTGGCTTTTGGCGCCATTGCGCTTGAGGCAGGGCTTCCGGCAGGGGCGCTTAACATTGTGCCGGGGCTTGGGGCCGAAGCCGGTGCCGCGCTGAGCAGCCATATCGGCGTGCAGCATATTTCGTTTACCGGCTCGGTGGCAACAGGAGAGCTCATTCAGGCAGCCGCCGCGCGCAATGTGATACCGGTAACGCTGGAACTGGGTGGAAAATCTCCGCAAGTGGTGTTTGACGATGCTGATCTTGAGGCGGCGCTGCCGTTTCTTGTAAATGCCGGTATCCAGAATGCCGGACAAACCTGCTCGGCCTCGTCGCGCATACTTGTGCAGCGCGGCGTTTATGAAAAGGTGAGTGCAATGATGGCCGCGCGTTATCGGGCGCTGGTGGTTGGCGCGGCCGACGCTGATCTCGATATCGGCCCGCTGATTTCGGCGCGGCAAAAGGCAATTGTCGAAGGCTTTGTGAAGGCCGCCAAGCCGGACCGGATTTTGGCACAGGCGCAGATGGCGGATAACCTGCCCGAAGCCGGCCACTATTTTGCCCCCACGCTTTATGGCGGGATAGACCCCGACGACCCGCTTGCCCAAGCCGAAATCTTTGGCCCGGTGCAAGCGATTATTCCGTTTGAGGATGAATCCGATGCGATCCGCATCGCCAATGGCACGGCCTACGGGCTGGTGGCCTCGGTCTGGACGCGCGACGGGGCGCGGCAAATGCGTATGGCCAAAAAGCTGCGGGCAGGGCAAGTGTTTATCAACAACTACGGCGCTGGTGGCGGGGTTGAGCTGCCCTTTGGCGGGGTCGGAAAATCGGGCCACGGGCGCGAAAAGGGCTTTGAGGCGCTCTACGGGTTTTCGAGCCTGAAAACCGTTGCCGCGCATCATGGCTAAGCGATGAACGCGCAGCTCAGCAATCAAGACGCCCGCAGGATGTGGCTGGCCAGCCACGGGCTTGCCGGCCCGCCCACGGGGCCAGTGGATGTAATCGCCACGATAAAAAGCCTCGGCTTTGTGCAGATCGATACCATCCGCAATGTGACCCGCGCCCATCACCATATTCTGTGGTCGCGCAACCAGAACTACCGCGAAAAGCAGCTTTGGCCGCTGTTGAAAAACCGCGCGCTCTTTGAGCATTTCACCCATGATGCCAGCCTGATCCCGATGGACTTTTTGCCAATGTGGCAGCGGCAATTCGAAAAAATGGGTAATATCGTGGCGCGGCATGACTGGTATAAAACCAGCCTTGCAAAGCAGCAGGTAGCCGAAATAAAAGCCCGCATTGTCTCAGAGGGGCCGCTCTCGACCCATGCATTTGACAGCAAAAACCAAGACAAGCGCGAGATGTGGGCGCGGCCACCACATAAAAAAGCGCTTGAGCAAATGTGGTATGCGGGGGAACTGGCGACCTCGCATCGCGAGAAATTTGTGAAGTTTTATGATCTGGCCGAACGGGTGTTTCCTGCCGTGATGCGCGGCGAGCAGCACGATGCCGGGGCGCAAGTGGACTGGCTGTGCGCCGGTGCGCTTCAGCGGCTGGGCTTTGCCAGCGCGGCCGAAATTGCGCGGTTTTGGGATGCGGTATCGCTGCCCGAAGCGCGGGCATGGGCAAAGGGCCTGCCAGAGATTGACGTGCAGGCTGCCGACGGAACTGTCAGCCGCGCATTTATCGCGCCAGATTTTGCCGCGCGCCTGCAAGGCGCGGCGCCGCTCTCCAGCCGGATGCGTATTATTAACCCGTTTGACCCCGCAATAAGGGATCGCAAGCGGCTTGCGCGGCTGTTTGGCTTTGAATACCGCAACGAAATGTTTGTGCCAAAGGCCAAGCGGCAGTGGGGCTATTATGTGTATCCGCTGCTTGAAAGCGGCCGCTTTGTCGGGCGGATCGAGCTCAAAGCAGACCGGAAAACCGGGGTGCTCACCGTTTCTGGCTTCTGGCCGGAAACAGGTGTGAAATGGAGCAGCCTTCGGCGCGAAAAGCTTGAATCAGAGCTTGCAAGATTGGCGCGATTCGCCGGATTATCCTGCGTAAAATGGGCTGTCTAGGGCTTGTTTCCCATCAAATACCGCGGGCCGGCGCCGTGTTTGGCAGCCCGATCGTCGGGGTTATAGAGCTTGCAGTTTTCAAGGCTCAGGCAGCCGCAGCCAATGCATCCGTCGAGATTATCACGCAGCTTGGTCAGGGTCTCAATTTTTGCATCCAGTGTGGCGCGAAATTGGGCGCTGACTTCAGCCCAATCCCTTTTTGTCGGGGTGCGCCCCTCGGGCAGGGCCGCAAGCTTATGGGCGATTTGCGGCAGCGTATAGCCAAATTGCTGGGCGATCATCACAAACGATAGCCGCCGGATGTCGGCACGCAAAAACCGGCGCTGGCCGCCGGCGTTGCGCTCGGGGTGAATTAGCCCCTGCGCCTCGTAATAGCGAATGGCAGACACCGCAAGTCCGGTGCGGCGGGCAAGCTGCCCGATAGAAATCGTCTTGAGCATGAAAAATTCCCTTGACCTAAAGTTAGGTTGAGGAAATATCTTGAAAAAACGAACCCGTCAAGGTGGTGGGGATTGAAAGGAAAACCAATGGCAAGACTTGAACATGTGAATATAACGGTGCGAGATCCAAAGCGCTCTGCGGCGCTGATGGACGCCCTGTTTGGCTGGAAAATCCGCTGGGAGGGCGAGGCGATTAATGGCGGCTATACCGTGCATGTCGGTGATGAAGAGGATTACCTCGCCTTTTATACCCCGCCAAAGCCTACCGGGCAGGCTGCGATTAGCTATGATATATGCGGCGGGCTAAACCATGTGGCGCTGGTGGTCGATGATCTGGAAGCGGTAGAAGCCCGCGTGCGTGCAGCGGGCCTCACCCCGATGAACCACGCTGATTACGAGCCGGGCCGCAGGTTCTATTTTAGCGACTCCGATAATGTCGAATTCGAGATCGTCAGCTATCCTTAGCCCCCCATACCGCCGCCATTGGCCATCATCCAGTGGTGCGGCTGGTGGTGCATGCCCGAGGCCAGCATCCCGTAAAATCCAAGCGCCTTTAGCTTGGCAAGGTCGGCTTCGGGCACCAAAACAGTGAGCACCGCGCCGTTTTCAAGCGCTTCGCCGCTATAAGCCCAGCCATCTACCCCGTCCATTACGCTGGCATGGGCCAGGGCCATGCGGGTAATAGAGGGCGCCACATCAGGGCCGCCGGTAATGGTAAACCGCACGCCGCCGGTAATATCCTCCGCCACCGCGGTTGAATCGATGGTCACAATGTCCATATCGCGCAAATGTTCGCGCAGCACGTCAATCGTCACCATGCTCCAGTCAGTATTCGGGGCTGCTTCCAACCGGCGCACAACTTCGGCAATGGCCGCAAAGGCAGATTGCCCGCTTTCGCCGAGTGGTGCGGGGCTTTGCGCCGCCTGCCGCATGGTGCTGCTATCTGCGCCGGTGCCATCCCGCATCCGTTGCATCGCGTTCATCATTATAGCCGCGCCTTCCAGAAATTCGATCATGTTTCCCATGCCGTCGGCTTCTTGATTCATGTCCATTCCGGCCATGCCATTTGCAGGTGGCATTTCGGCGCTATGCTGCATCTGTGCAACTGCCGGTGTGGCAAGCATTGACCATATCAATAGGGGTTTTATCATTTCGGGTTCCTCATTTTGCGTGCCTGCATCTGTTCTTGCATATCAACACCGTTTCAAACATGATCCTAATCATGCAGCACGTGATTTTTAAACATCTGGAAACCCTCCCGCACCGTTCGCTTAGCGTGGCGCATGGCGATATGGTTGTGGATAAAGATGACCCGATCACGACGCTCTATGTTGTCAGAAGCGGCAATGTGCATTTGGTGCGCGTGCGCGAAGACGGCGCACTGGTTATTTTGCAGCGGGCGGGCGCAGGGGCGATAATGGCGGAGGCCTCGGTTTTTTCCAATGTGTATCACTGCGCCGCCATTGCGGTGCAGGAGTCCGTGCTTATGGCTTATCCGGTAAAAGCCGTGCGCGCGCTGTTAGAGGCCCGGCCCGAGGCAGCGCTTGCCTATGCCCGCTATCTGGCGGATGAGGTGCGCGATGCGCGTCAAAGGGCCGAGATTCTGGCGCTCAAAACCGTGTCCGCACGGCTTGAGGCGTGGCTCACGTGGAATCACGGTCTTTTGCCCGGCAAAGGGGCGTGGCATCATGTGGCAGATGAAATTGGAATCAGCAAAGAGGCGCTGTATCGGGAACTCTCGAAGCGCCGAAAACAGGAAGGTTAAGCGATGCGTTTGGCACGGAAAACAGCGATTGTAACAGGCGGAGGCTCGGGCTTTGGCGAAGGGATCGTTAAAAAGTTTGCAGACGAGGGCGCGATGGTGATTGTGGTTGATATCAACCTCGCCGCCGCTACCCGTGTGGCCGAGCTTTATGACGGCATGGCCTTTCAGGCTGATGTGTCGAAAATGGACGACTGGCAAGCGCTGGCCAAGCGGGTGCGCGATACCTTTGACGGCGTTGATATTCTGGTGAATAACGCCGGCATAACCCACCTGCCGCAGCCGATGGACGAGGTTTCGGAAGCGGAATTTGATCGGGTGTTGGCGGTGAATGCCAAGTCGGTTTTCCTCTCGGCCAAGACCATTGTGCCGTTGATGAAAGAGGCGGAATCGGGTGCCATTTTAAACGTGGCCTCTACGGCGGGGGTTTCGCCCCGGCCCAATCTCAATTGGTATAACGCTTCCAAAGGCTGGATGATAACCGCCACCAAAGCGATGGCGGTTGAGCTCGCCTCCTTTGGCATCCGTGTTAACGCGCTTAATCCGGTGGCCGGTGAAACCCCGCTCTTGCAGAGCTTCTTGGGCGAAGACACCCCCGAAATGCGGGCCAAATTCATTTCAACCATCCCCTTGGGCCGGTTTTCCACCCCCGAAGATATGGGCAACGCCGCCTGCTTTTTGTGCTCTGATGAAGCCAGCATGATCACCGGCGTCGCCATGGAAGTAGACGGAGGACGCTGCATATGAGGGTCGGCCCGCGCAATCTGATCACCGATGTCAAAGGCCTCTATGTCGGCAATGCCGACGATGCCACACTAAAATCCGGCAGCACGGTGCTGGTCGGCGACAAACCCTTTACCGTTGGTGTTTCGGTAATGGGCGGCGCGCCCGGCACCCGCGAAACAGATATGCTCGCGCCCGATAAGCTGGTCAGCGAGATTGACGCGCTGGTGCTGTCTGGCGGCTCGGCTTACGGGCTGGATGCCGCCAGCGGCGTGATGGATGCCTTGCGGATGCGGGGCCGTGGCTTTGTGGTGGGTGATGCGATAATCCCGCTGGTTTCCTCGGCGATCCTGTTTGATCTGCTCAACGGCGGCGACAAAAGCTGGGCCGAGAATCCTTATCGGAGCATGGGCGCGCAAGCCTTTGATAATGCAGCGGAAGAATTTGAAATCGGAACCGCAGGGGCCGGCATGGGCGCGACGACCGGAACGCTCAAAGGCGGGCTTGGCTCAGCCTCGATTGTGTTGGAAAGCGGCCATACGGTCGGGGCTTTGGTGGCCGCCAATCCTTTTGGCGCCGCCGTGCATGCAAGCGGCCAGTTCTGGGCCGCCCCGTGGGAGGTCGAAGGCGAATTTGGCGGGCGCGGCGTTGCTCCGTTGGGCAACCCGCTGGCCGCACCGGTCAGCTTCAAAATGCAGGGCTTCAGCGAGAAAGGCAACACCACCATCGCGATTGTCGCCACCGATGCGGTGCTTGACAAAGCCCAAGCCACCCGCTTGGCCACTGCGGCCCAAGACGGCATGGCGCGGGCGATTGTGCCCAGCCACACACCGGTTGACGGTGATCTTGTATTTGCCGCGGCCACCGGTGCGGTGCCGCTCAATGATGCGGTGCATGATACCCTGATGATCGGCCATGCCGCTGCCTTGTGCCTCAGCCGTGCCATTGCGCGCGCGGTCTATGCTGCCACACCTGCCGAGGGTGATTCTCTGCCAACATGGGGTGCGAAATATGGCTGAATTTTCCGGGCCTGAGCTGTGCGCGCTCAGCGCCGTTGCGGTGCAGGCGTTGCTGAAAAAGCGCGAAATCTCGCCGCATGATTTGCTGGATGCCAGCGCGGCGCGGGTGGGCCAAACCGAGCCGCAGCAAAACGCAATGGTCACCCGTTGCTTTGCCCGCGCCCGTGCAAATATCCGGCCCGATACCCCGCTCGGCGGCATCCCGATTGGCGTGAAAGACCTCAACGAAGTGGCAGGGGTGCGCACCACCTTTGGCACGCTTGGTTTCAAAGATCATATTTCCAGCGAAAGTGATCCGCTGGTTCTGACCATGGAAGCCAATGGCGCGCTGGTTGTTGGCAAAACCAACACGCCCGAAATGGGTGCGGGGGCCAACACCTTTAACGAGGTTTTTGGTGCGACCGGCAATCCACATAATCTGGCGCTAAATGCCGGTGGCTCGTCTGGTGGTGCGGCCTCGGGGCTGGCCACAGGGCAGGTGTGGCTCAGCCATGGCTCCGATTATGGCGGCTCGCTGCGCACACCGGCGGCTTATTGTAATGTGGTTGGCTTGCGGCCAAGCCCCGGGCGGGCAGGGGGCAACAGCAAGGTGTTTGATACCTTTGGCGTTGAAGGGCCAATGGCGCGAAACGTGGCTGATGTGGCGCTGTTTTTTGACGCGATGAGCGGTGGTGATGCGGGGCCAATCGGATACCCCGCGCCCGATCAGCCGTTTTTGCAATCCGTGATGCAAGCACCAGAAAAGCTGCGCATCGGTTATATGCCCGATCTTTGTGGCCATGCACCGATCGAGCGTGAGGTATCGGACTGCTTAAACGCCGCCCTGCGCCTAGCGGAAAAGGCGGGATGTGTGGTAGAGGAGGTGCAAATCGACACCAGCGGTATGGATCAGGCTTTCCGCGCCATCCGCGCCCTTGGCTTTGTGACCTCGGCTATGGGCCTGCCCGCTGAGATAACCCGCCATTTTAAAGCAACGATCAAGGGAAATGCCGCAGATGCCGCGGCCCTTCGCGCCGATGATCTGGCGCGAGCGGCCTTGACCAGAGCCGCGCTATATCGGGCCGCCTCTGCCTTGCTGCAAGAATTTGATGTGCTGGCCTGTCCGGTGGTCGGGCTTGCGCCGCTGCCGCGTGAGATTGAGTTTCCGCCCGCAGTTTCGGGGGTGAAATCACGCGATTATCTTGATTGGCTCGGCTTTTCCAACTTGGCAACGCTCACCAGCCTGCCCGCGCTCTCGTTGCCGGTGGGCCGCATGGCGGGCGGAATGCCGATGGGAATTCAGCTGATTGGCAGCAATCGGGGAGAGGCGGGGCTTTTGGCCTCGGCCCGCGCGCTTGAGCGGATTTTGAATGTAGATACAAACCCGGTGGACCTGCCATGACCTACGCCGAAAACCATCTCGCCCACGCGCTACGCGCTAATGAGCAGCCCGCGCGGCCCTTTATTCTCAACCCGACCCCGCTCACCTATGCCGCGTTTTGGCTCGGGGCAGAGCGGCTGGCTTCAGCCCTCGCCATCGCACCCGGAGACAGGGTCGCGATGCAGCTCGAAAAGTCGGTTGAGGCGGTGCAGCTCTATCTGGCAACCGTGCTGGCAGGCGGCATATTCCTGCCGCTCAATCCTGCCTATACCGATGCAGAATTGCGGTATTTTTTGGAAGATGCAACGCCAACGGTTTTTGTGCATGCTCCCGAGCGCGCCGGAAACTGGCCGGTGCCGCGTGCGATCACCATGCAGGGCCTTTTGGCTGAAGGAAGTGATGGCTTTACCCCGGTGCCGCGAAAGCCGGAAGATCTCGCGGCGATCCTTTATACTTCGGGCACCACGGGCCGCTCCAAAGGGGCGATGCTCAGCCACCGCGCGCTGGCCTCAAATTCCAAAACTTTGCAGGAATACTGGCGCTTTACCCGCGATGATGTGCTGATTCACGCCTTGCCTGTGTTTCACACACACGGGCTGTTTGTGGCCACCAATGTGGCGCTGATCGCGGGTGCAGCGCTTGAATTTTTGCCAAAGTTTGACCCCGCTGCGATTATGGAAGCCATGCCGCGCAGCACAGCCTTGATGGGTGTGCCCACGTTTTACACCCGCCTGCTAAAGGAGCCCGAACTGGAGCAGGCCAGCCGTAATATGCGCCTGTTTATCTCCGGCTCTGCGCCGCTTTTGGCGCATACACATATGGCGTGGGAGGCGCGAACCGGGCATACCATTCTTGAGCGCTACGGCATGACCGAAACCAATATGAACACCTCAAACCCCTATAAAGGCGCGCGAAAAGCCGGCACCGTTGGCCTGCCTTTGCCGGGGGTTGAAGTGCGGATTGATGCGCCAGCGGGGGAGATCGGGGTGATTGAAGTGCGCGGTGAAAACCTGTTTTCCGGCTATTGGAACATGCCCGAAAAAACCGCCGAAGAGCTGCGCGCTGACGGCTGGTTTGTCACCGGTGACCTTGGCCAGCGCGATGCCGAGGGCTATGTAACCATTGTCGGGCGGGGCAAAGATCTGGTGATCTCGGGCGGCTTTAATGTGTATCCCAAAGAGGTGGAAGACCTGCTGGATGCGCTGCCGATGGTGGAGGAAAGCGCGGTAATCGGTGTGCCCGACACGGACCTTGGCGAGCGCGTGGTGGCGGTTGTCAAAGCAGCCAAAAGCACGTCGGAAGCTGAAATTATGGCCGCAGCCGGGCAAAGCCTCGCGCGGTATAAATGCCCCCGCGCTGTGCATTTTGTAGAGGAATTGCCGCGTAACACCATGGGGAAAGTGCAGAAAAACCTTCTGCGCGGCAGCTACGGCTGAGCCGCCGCTCCCCCCGCCCAGCGTCGGTGCAGCCAATACCATTGCTCGGGCCGCTGGCGAACCTGAGCGCTCAAACTGTCGTTGAGTGCGGCAATCATTTCAGCCGGGGCCGTATGCGGGATGGCGGGCTCGGTGATAATCTTGACCCCGCCGCCAGGTTTCAAAAAGGCATAAGCCGGCACCATTAGCGCGCCGGATTTTAGCGCAAGCGTAGCCATAATGGTGGAGCTGAGCGCCGGCTGCCCAAGGAAATCAAGCGCGACACCATCATTGACCCGCTGATCAAGCAACACCGAGACGATCCCGCCCGCTCTTAAATGCTTCAGCATGTTGCGGGTGCCACTTACCCCAACAGGAAACAGGCCGGCGCCGGCCACGGCCATCGTTTTGGCAAAGTGATCCCGAAAAAACGGGTTTCCGGCGTCTTTGTAAATCGAGGCTGTTGGCATGCCGGCCCGCGAAAGCACAACCCTTATCGCCTCCCATTGCCCAAAATGCCCTGATACCACAATCACCGGCTGCCCCTTTTCCTGCGCGGCTTTGATCTCGTCGAGCGCATCAGGTGCCATCTCGATGTTGTTCAAATGGTCATGGAACGCCTGATTGTAAAAAAGCTCCATAAATCCGCGCCCGATATGGCGGCTGTTCTTTTTCAAAAACACTTTTTGCGCCGCGCGGTCCATATCAGGAAATACCAGCCCAAGATTGCTCAATATTCTGTTGCGCAGTGCCGGAACCAATCGAATTGCGCCGCCAATGAGCGCGCCGCCCACTGATATTCGCGCCGTAAAAGGCAGCGGGCGCAGCGCGGTTGGGAGCGCATAGATCAGCGCCGCCTCCAGATAATGGCGTAGTTTTGTTTCGCGTTTCATCACGGTCTACATAAATCTTTTCGGATGCGCTGCCTACCACAGATTAACCGGAGATTGGTTTTTCTGGCTGTGCACAGGCGAGCGGGCAATAAAAAAGCGCCCGAAGGCGCTTGTCTATTTTTTGATCGGGTTGATCATCATAACCATTTGTCGGCCTTCCATTTTCGGAATGGAATCGACCTTGCCGAGCTCGGCCTCGGCCACATCAGCCGCCACGCGTTCCAATAGCTTGCGCCCCAGATTAAGGTGCGCCATTTCGCGGCCGCGAAACCGCAAAGTCACTTTGCACTTGTCGCCATTATCCAAAAACTTAAACACATTGCGCATTTTCACGTCATAGTCGTTGGTGTCCGTATTCGGGCGGAATTTAACTTCCTTCACCTCGACGATTTTCTGATTTTTGCGCGCCTCGTTTTCTTTTTTCTGCATTTCATATTTGAACTTGCCGAAATCCATGATTTTGCAAACCGGCGGGTTTGCATTGGGCGAGATTTCAACCAGATCGAGGCCGGCTTCAAGCGCCAGCTCAATGCCGCGCTCGGGGGTGACAACGCCTACGTTTTCACCTTCTGCGCCAATCAGGCGAATTTCGTCGGCACGGATGCGGGAGTTGGCGCGAGGGCCGGTGTCGCGCTGCGGGGGCGCGTTGTGAGGTCTGCGAGCTATGGGTCAAGTCCTTGTGTTGTGATCATCTAAAGCCTGCTGGCTTATAGTAGGTAATTGAAGGGAAACGCGCGGCGGGTCAAGTAGGTGGCGGCCAAAACAGGCAAATTAGCGGCTTATTGCAGGAAAAAGCGGGTCCGCGCGGCGCGACCCAGCGAATCAACCACCGAAACCGAGACAAAGCCACCGCTTTCCACCGGCCACGTCATCTGTCTTTCATAGGCGGGGCGTGGCAGCGCAGCGCCGTTAACGATCCAGGAAAACGGCGGCGTGCCGCCCTTGAGCTTCAGCACAAGCTCAAATTGTCTGCGGCCAGCCGAGAGGCCGAGGTCCACTTCGGCCCCATCCGGCGGAAAGGTGATTTCAGGCCGGTTTGGGTCGATAAAATCACTATCCCCGCGCGCTTGAAAATGGCGCAGCGGCAAAGGCAGCGTTTCGCGCGCGCCGGTTAACACATAAGGCGGTGGCGCGGGCAGCGCGGTTGTCCGCTCTGAAAGCCTTGAAAACGCCTCAAAAAGCAGCGGGGCGGCGTCTTTTATCCCCTGCAATCCCGGCACCGAAGCTCCGTCCGGCCGCCCCATCCACACCCCCATCACATAGCGCCCGTCAAATCCGATCGCAAAAGCATCGCGATAGCCATAAGAGGTGCCGGTTTTATAGGCGATCTGGTCGAGCGCGGCGGTTTCCGGCGGCGGGGTTGCGGCCAAAATATCCGCCACTTGCCACGCCGCGCCGGGCAGCAAAATCGGGTTGCCGCCCGCCGTGCCGCCTAGGCCCGAAAGCAGCACCGGCGCGCCACCACGGGCAATGCCGGCATAGAGCTGCACAAGGTCCTGCAATGAAAGGCCAATCCCGCCGAGCGCAATCGCCAGCCCCGGCGCGTTGCCTGCGGGCAGTTGCGGCTCCAGCCCCGCACGGCGCAGCCGGCTCAGAAATTGCGCCGGGCCAATCGCGTCCATCATCGCCACCGCCGGAATGTTTAGCGACAGTTGCAGCGCGGTGCGAATGCTCACCGCCCCCCGGTAGCGGCGGTCAAAATTCTGCGGTTCATACCCGCGAAACCGCATCGGGCGGTCGTCGATCAGGGTTTCCGGCGTCGCCAAGCCGTTTTCAAAGCCGATCCCGTAGATCAGCGGCTTCAGTGTCGAGCCGGGCGAGCGGATGGCTTGGGTCATATCGACATAGCCGTCAGCGCGGCTGTCAAACAAGTTGGCGGCGCCGATACTGGCAATAATATCGCCGGTGTGATGCTCGGCCAGCACCAGCGCCGCCGAGAGGCCGGACTCGCGGGTTTCCATGCCGCTTCGCAGCAGCTCTTCCAGCGCCGCTTGGAGGCGCCGGTCCAGCGTGGTATGAAAAACCCGTGTTTCAGGCTGGGCTAATCGCAGGCTTTCGGTAAAGTGCGGGGCCAGAATGGGGAAGGGGATACGTTGGCGCGGCACCTGTGCCCGCTTGCCCGCCAGTGCCTCGTCTTCTGGCAGTATCGC
>Ga0316205_10004480_pt1 | contig 12187 bp, 11 predicted proteins | sample 3monthpyrite_MG_FD_204941 | JGI IMG/M metagenome (GOLD analysis project Ga0316205, IMG submission 204941) | Microbial mat bacterial communities from mineral coupon in-situ incubated in ocean water Damariscotta River, Maine, United States -... | ecosystem: Environmental > Aquatic > Marine >... | reverse complement strand
ATCCGTCGCGCAGGAGTCGATCCAGTTTGCCATGTTGTGACCTTTCTATTGTGCCGGAACATCGTCCGAGACCGATCCACCCTGCGGCGCTCTCAGTGCATTCAAGCTGTGGCTATCCGGTAGGGTCGCGCTGTGTCGGGCAAGTCGCGGGCCAGGAACGCGTCATGATAGGCAAGCTGGCGACGCAGGACCGGCAGCGCTTCGGCATAGGCGTGCCAGATCGACGGGTTCGGTGCGGGCAGATCGTGCTTTATCCGGGCGTGCAACTCGGGCAGCCGGTGATAGGGCACCATCGGAAACATGTGGTGTTCGACGTGATAATTCATGTTCCAGTAGATGAACCGGCTGACAGGATTCATGTAAACTGTACGGCTGTTCAGGCGATGGTCGATCACGTTGTCAGCAAGTGCCGCGTGTTGAAGCACTCCGGTCATGACATGGTGCCAGGCCCCGTAAAACCGGGGCAGCCCGATCAGCATCAGCGGCAGGATCGACTGCGTGGAAATGGCCGCTAAAAGCGTCGCGGTATAGATTGCGGTCCAGATCCGGGCGATGGAGATCACTTTGGGTTGCTCGCTTTCGGGAATGAAGCTGGCTTCCTCGGGATCGAGCCTGCCGCTTGCGTTCAACAGCATCCGCTTCCACCCGTTCCAGGCATCCAGAATTCCGAACAGGTTCAGGAAGATGCGAAACAGGGCGGGCGGGCGCATGGCGACGATCTCGGGATCGCACCCCACGATGATTGTGTCGGTGTGGTGACGCGCGTGACTCCACCGCCACTCGACCGGATTCCGCACCATGCAGAACGAGGCGATCTGGTAGAGCCAATCGTTGTATTTCCCGGTTCGGAACACAGTTCCGTGCCCGCATTCGTGCCAACGACTGTCCATGGCTGACCCGTAAAGCACACCGTAGGCAAGCCAGAACGGTGCCGACCACCACGAGGGCCAGAGCGCAACAGCAAATCCGGCAAACAGGATCATTGCACCGAACAGCATGAACGTGTCGCGAATCGCGGGTTGATTCGCACGCTTCATCAGCGCCTTCATGTCCTTGCGGGGAATGTCGGTGCGATACCACTCCGCTGCCGCCAGACCCGACTCGACTGCGCGTCTGGCGTCCGGACCAAGCAGTGAGTAGTCGCGTTTCGCCATCGCTCAGGCGTCCCGTTCCATGATCCATTCGACTTCGGGCGCGGCCACGAAACGCCATTTGCGCAAAGGCCCGGCCATGACATTCAGGTAATACATCTCGAATCCATAGGGTGCGCCGCACGGATGGTGTCCGCGCGGAACCAGCACCACGTCACCGTCGGACACGGCCATGGTTTCATTCAGCCCGCCATCATCGGTATAGACGCGCTGGATGCCAAATCCGCTCGCGGGGTTCAGGCGGTGGTAGTAGGTTTCCTCCAGATAGGTAATCCGGGGGAAATCGTCCTCGTCATGGCGGTGGCTGGGATAGGACGACCAGTGGCCCGCCGGGGTGAAAACCTCGGTCACAAGCAAGCTGTCGCAGTAATCCTCGGCTTCCATCGCGATGTTGTTGATGTGGCGCGTGTTGGTGCCCTTTCCGCGCGTTGTCAGGCTGATCCCGTCTGGTCCGATCCTGCGCGCCGGGTGCCCGCCCTTGCCCGGCGCAGTACAGACGGCGATGACGCAGTCTGTTTCGGCCTCTGCCGCCCATTCCGTCCCATTGGGAAGATACAGACAATGGGGCGACGTCTTTTCGAACACGCTCATCCGGTCGCCCAGAACGCCCCAGTTCTGTCCGGCCCCGGTGATCGCGGCCTTGCCTTCCACCAGCACCAGAATGATTTCGCGATCGCCCGTCGCCTCGCCTGCCGTTTCTCCGGTGCGCAGGTGGTAGAGACTGAACCCGACAAAGCGCCAGCCCGCACTTTCCGGCGTTATATCGTGCACCTTTCCATGGGTGCCGAACGGCTTGCGGAGCAGTTCAGTCATTTTCCTTTTCCCTGTAGTGCTCGGGATCGAAAATGACGAAAAACTCGTAGGCACAATAGGCGGAAATACCGCCAAACAGCATCGCCCAGCCAAGACTGCCGCTGACCAGTTCGAAAAGCGCCCAGACGCCGGTCACACCTGTTGTCGCCACTCGCCGCCAGTGTGGCAGAAAAAACGGGTGGCGCAGATCAAAGAGTTTCAACTGTCAGCCATGGGCCGCAAAAACGCCCCCTCGCTATCAGGCCGCATCTGCATATTCGGCCTGCGTTTTTGCCCCGGTGATATAGGCAACGACATCCTGACCGTCCGTCTCTTCCTTCTTGAGATTGGCACAAATCCGGCCCCGGCGGAACACGATGATCCGGTCCACAAGATCCATAACCTGCCGCATGTTGTGGCTGATGAGGATCAACGGCTCGCCCGCATCTTTCAGTGTCTTGATTATGTTCTCGACCTGCGCGGTTTCCTGCACACCCAGCGCAGCTGTCGGCTCGTCCATGATGGTCAGCCGGGAATGGAAGGTGGCCGTCCGTGCAATCGCCACGCATTGCCGCTGCCCGCCCGACATGTTGCGGATCGAGTTGCGGATGTTGGGGATCTTGACGCCGGTCTTGTTCAGTCCGGCGAGTGTCGCCTGTCGCATCCCTTTGTAATCCAGAAACCGGAACGGTCCGAGAAAATTCCAAAAGGTCTTTTCGCGACCCAGAAACAAGTTGTCGGGCACATCCAGATCATCGGCCAGCGCCAAAGTCTGGAACACCGTTTCAATCCCTGCTTCTCGCGCATCGAGAGGGCCGGCGAAGTTTACTTCTTTGCCATAAAGCCAGACCTTGCCAGCTGTTCGCTGTTCCACGCCGGTGATTTGGCGCACGAAGGTCGATTTGCCGGCACCGTTGTCGCCCATAATGGCAACATGCTCGCCTTTCCTGATTTCGAAGTCGGCACCTTCCAACGCGTGGACACCACCGTAGTGCTTGGTTAGGTTTTCGGTTTTCAGAACAACAACGTCATCCATTGATTAATCTCCTGCCCTATGCGCGGTTGCGCTGGCGGTATTGGTCCAGAATCACGGCTGCGATGATGATGCCGCCCATGGCCATCAACTGATATGACCCGTCCAGCTTGACGAAGGTAAAGCCGGAACGAATGACTCCCAGCACCATGGCGCCAAGAACCGTGCCGATGATTGATCCGCGCCCCCCGGTCAGACTGATGCCGCCGATCACCGCCATGGCGATTGCGAAGAGTTCGTAAAACTCCCCCATGCCCGCTTGCGCGGTCGAGGCTTTGGCGCTCAGGACAACGCCTGCGAATGCCGCCAGCATAGACGCGATCATGTAAACCATGACCTTGTGCCGCTTGACGTTGATCCCCGACATTCGCGCGGCTTCTTCGTTCGAGCCAATCGCGTAAGTGTGTTTGCCGTAGACCGTATAGCGAAGAATCACATGGAAAACTGCCGCCAATGACAAGAACCAGACAACGGGCATCATACCTGAGCCGAGGAACTTGTAACCTTCGGTTGGAAAGGAAACCGGCCGGCCTTCGGTCCACCAAAGCGCGATGCCGCGCAGGATCAGGAACATGCCGAGTGTCGCGATAAAGGGGGGAATGCGGAAATAAGCGACGAATGTTCCGTTTATGGCCCCGATCATGGCCCCGAATAGCAGCCCCACGACGACGGGCAAGAGCACGGGTAGGTCCATAGCCCAGACACCAAAGACCGCCTTGGGGTTCGGATTGCCATTCACCAGTTCTGTTTGAGCGAAACTCATCGCGATCATGGCGGTTGCGGCGACGAGCGGACCGGAACTCAGATCAATTCCGGCAGTGATGATGACCTGCGTCACGCCAAGCGCGATAATCCCGATAATCGCAACTTGCAGGATGATGATCTTCAGGCGCGCCTCGTTGAAAATGGAATCAAATCGGCCCCTGGTATCGAACAGGAAGCTTTGGTCATTCATATAAGGCAGTACCTGCCCCATGATTTCAAAGATCACGACGATAATAATCAGCGCAAAGAGGATGTTCATTTCATTTGGCCAAGACCTTTTGGTCTTGTCGAAGGTTAGCCCCCCAGTGCCGTGGCTGGTATCTGTCATTTTGCGTCATGTCCCCGTACTAGCCTGCTGGTTTGTCAGCCAGCTGGTGCGAATTCCGTGGCGGTAACAAAAGCCGCCACGGAAAAGATCAATTAACTCAGTTCTTGCTGAGGAAATCGTCCATGTTGGCCGGTGTAACCAGTTTGAACGGGATGTAGACTTTCTGGTCTACCGTCTCGCCTGCAACCAGTGCGAGTGCAGTGTTGACAGAACCAGCGCCCTGACCAAACGCATCCTGGAACACGGTGACGTCATAGTCTCCGGCCTGCATTGTCAGCAAAGCGTCCTGGCTGGCGTCAACACCACCGACCTGAACGTCGGCCATGTCCATGCCCGCAGCTTTCATTGCCTGGATCGCGCCGATTGCCATTTCATCGTTGTTGGCAAGGACGAAGTCGAAGGGTTCACCCGAAGACATCCAGTTGGTCATGAGATCTTGCGCTTCATCGCGCGACCAGTTGGCTGTCTGCTCGTCGATCAGTGTCATGAAGCTGCACATGTCGATGTTGATGATGTCATGCACATCTTTTGACCGCTGAACGGCGGCCTGATTGGAAAGCTGACCGTTCATCAGGTAGCCGCGTGCGCCACCAGCTTTGCCGTCCGCGCGCAAGTTGTTGCAGACCTGAAAGGCCGACAGCGTGCCGGATTCGATTTCGTTGGAAGCAACAAATGCCTGCGTTGCTGGCAGTTCATTCACGTTGTCAGGCTCGCGGTTGACGAAAACCAGCGGCGTGTCGCCAGCAGCAGCCGTTATGGCGGCGCCTGCCGATGTATCGACGATGTTCACGATAATCGCGTCGACGCCCGATGCGACAAAGTTCGTCACCTGGTCGATCTGCTTGGCAAGATCGTCGGTGGCGTCTTCCATCTGCAGGCTGACACCGTCGAGGCTTGCCGCGTGTTCGGTCATGCCATTGCGCATAACGGTCAGCCAGTTGTCGTCGAAACGAGAGATCGTCGCGCCGATTTCCTGCGACATTGCGCTCGTCGCCATTAGCGTGGCCAGTCCGGCCGCAATTACGATTCTTTTCATGTTTTCCTCCCAGATTGGTGTCCGGTACACCTCAAATAATTTGCCGGAGTCGCCCCGCTTGAGGCGAAATTTTCCATCTGCTGGTCGTCCGCAGCCTCCCTGAACCCGTTTGGGCAACCCACTTCGGTCGGCATGTCTTGCACCGCCGTCGCGGGCATCCCCACGCGAGTCGTAGGAAACCCTACTCGCGGTTTCTGATTTTTGCAACCGGTTGCAAAGTGTGTAGTGAGCACTTTTTTGACACTCGGTCATCAACCACTATTTGCTCAGGCACGGCGCTTGGGCCGAAGCGCGAACTGTTCTGCGTGACTTCGGGGCGATTGCCATGCAAGTCGAGAGTTATAGAATCGGGCTGCCCTGACGCCAGACCTGCTGGATCTGCAATGCATTATCGAACAGGATGAAATCCGCGGAACGGCCTTCCGCCAGTTGTCCGATGTCAGCGCTACGTCCCAAAACCTGCGCAGGATTGAGCGTCGCCATGCGCAGCGCCTCGTCCTGATCCAGACCAATGCTGTCCACCATGAATCGAACAGCCGACATCAGGTCGATATCGGCTCCGGCCAATGTACCGTCATCCAAAGTCAACCGACCCTGACCACGTGAAATACGGCGTCCGTTAAGGTTGAAAGACGCGATGTCACTGTCGATCGTCGCCATCGCATCGCTGACCAGGAAAATGCGCCCCGGCCCCCGCTTGGCTTTAAGCGCGATCCTGATACTGGCGGGATCGGAATGAAAACCGTCGGCGATCAATCCGGCGGACAGGTCGGCACAGTCCAGCACCGCGCCCACCAGGCCGGGTTCACGGTTGCCCAGCTGACTCATCGCGTTGAACAGATGCGTGACACAGGTTGCCCCGGATCGGGCATAGTCTTTCGCGGTCTGGAAACTGCAATCGGTGTGACCCAGCGAAACGATGATCCCTGCCGCAGCCAGCCGGCCAACCTGATCGGGTGTCACGGATTCCGGGGCGACCGTCAGCAAAAGTGACGGCAACTCGCGGGCGACTTCCTCCAGCGCTCGGCAATCCGCGTCCTCCATGGGACGGATCAGCTTCGGATCGTGGGCCCCTTTGCGTGCGACCGAAAGATGCGGCCCCTCCAGATGCAGACCCGCCACCCCAACAATACCTTCCGAGATCGCATCGCGGACTGCGGCGATGGCCGCCCTTGTCTGGTCGGGCGTGTCTGTAATCAGCGTCGGCAGGATCGAGGTTGTCCCGCAACGCCCATTGGCCCGGCACATTGTGGCGATTGTATCCGCGTCCGGCGCGTTGTTCAGCATCACACCACCGCCGCCATTGACCTGAAGATCGACAAGACCCGGGGCCAGCGTGCCGCCTTCGAGCGCTATCAGTTTAGAGTTCCCCGGCAGATCATCAGCAGGCAAGATGCGCTCTACCCTCCCGCTTTCCACCACAAGCGCCGAGTTCTTGTGCCTTTTGTGGCCATCGAAAATCTCGACACCGACATATGCGGTTGCGGTCGGGTTCATACGGTTTCAGTGACCTTTTTAAGATTGCGCGGCGTGTCGGGATCAATCCCACGCGCCTGCGCCAGACGCTCGATAAAGGAATAGAACGAAACCACCAGCGCGAGAGGATCGGTCAACGAGTGACCGGTCGCAACGAAGTCCAGCCGTCGCTCCGGGCTGACCATGTCCGACGTGGCAAACACTGTGGCACCGTTGGCGACAAGCCGGTCGCAGGTTTCAGCAACAGACGGCTGGGTCGCATCGCGCGCCACAAGTGCCAAAATCGGAAATCCCGGTTCGACGACTGACACTGGTCCGTGCAGAACTTCTGCCGATGAATAGGCTTCGGCGTGAATCTGGCAGGTTTCCTTGAACTTCAACGCCGCTTCATGGGCAATTGACAGGGACGTTCCCCGGCCCAGCGTGAACAGGGTTGCCTTGGATTGCAGTGCGTCCTGCAAGTGGGGCCAGTCGAATTGAACGGCCTGTTCAAAATGATCGGGCAGGGCTTCGACGGCGGCAATCAGGGCATGATCCCGCGCCCAATGCGCAAGCAATGCCAGTTCAGCGACAATCGAAGCTACGAATGTCTTTGTCGCCGCCACGCTTTTTTCCACACCCGCGCAAATCGGAATCGCGGTGTCGCTGACCGACGCCAGCGGCGAGGACGGTTCATTTGTGATCGCAATCGACAACGCTCCGTGGTCGCGCGCCGATTTCATCATCCGCACAATATCCGGGCTTTGCCCCGACTGCGAAATACCGATGCAAGCGGCATTTCTCAGGTTCAGACTGGCTCCATATATGGATGCGATGGAAGGTCCGATCGAGGCGACAGGGACACCCATCGTCAACTCGCAGGCATATTTGAAATACGTGGCGGCATGATCGGAAGAACCGCGCGCGACTGTCACCACGACGCCGGGTTCGGTGGCGCGAAGCCGGGCGGCCACTTCTTTGAAAGCCCCATTTCCCTCGCGAAGCAATCGGCGGGTCACGTCGGGAATGTCGAGCACTTCGCGGCGCATGTGGGTCGTGGAAGGCGTGTTCATCCTGTCTCACTCGTTTCTGGGTATCTTCAATTCCGCAACAAAGTCATAGGCGTCACCGCGATAGACCGACTTGGTTAGTTCGACCGCCTGGCCCGATGAAAGATAGGAAAGCCGGGTGATCTGCAATCCCGCAGCACCGTCTCTGACTTCCAGCAAGGCGGCATCCTCTTGGCCGAGATTGGTGGCCGAAATTCGCTGGACGGCTTTCACAGGGCGAAATCCCAGATCGTCGAGTGTTTCATATAGTGACGCCCCGACCGCGTAGGGATCTGGCAGAACTTCGGTGGAAAGCGACGCCCGCTCGATCGCCAGGGGGGTGTCGTCGGCAAACCGAAGTCGGGACAGCCGAGAGACCGAATGCGACGTGCCAAGTCCCAGCGCCATGATCTCTTCCGGCGAGGGCATGAGCACCGCGCGATCAAGCCAGATGGATCGGGATTTCTGCCCGCGTCGGGCGAGATCCTCGGAAAACGAGGTCAGCAAGGACAGGGACTGTTCGACTTTTTCGACCGGCTTGGCCACAACGGAGCCCGATCCGCGGCGCTGCACGATCAATCCGGCCTCGACCAGGGGCCCGACAGCCTTGCGCACCGTTACCCGCGACAGGCCGGTCATGGCAGCGATCTCACGCTCTGGCGGTAAGGGCGTGCCGGGAGCAAGGCTATTGTCCTGAATAGCTCCTTCAATCCGGCGCTGAAGCTGGATGTAGCGCGGGCCGCCCATCGGTGTCAGCCAGGAGGTCGGGTTCAGGATTTCGGTTACACTCATGGCGCTGCTCCGAAGAACTCTTTCCTGGCCAGGGCGAATGCCCCGTCCAGCCCGTTTCCTATTGGGTCCGCGCATATTGTTGCGTAGCGGGCGGGAAGCAACCGCCGATAAGTCGTTCCCACCCCGCCTGTCAGGCACATGCGGCCCGTGGCCTGGGCATCCAGTGCATCAAGGATATGGACCAGGCGGGCCGTGGCGGCTTCGAAGATCCTGCATGCGACCCGATCGCCGCGCTCGCGTGCCTCGGCCAATTCCGGAACGAAGCTGCCATAGTCGAGCGGGGTCGCCGTCTGAATAAACCCGACAAGCCGGTTGGGAGATCCGCGGAAACGAGACAGAATTTCATCTGTCAGCGCACTGCTATCGGCAAGACCGTCATAGGCAGCAACTGTTGCCCGCAACAGCTTTCGCCCCAGATAGGCACCACTGCAATCGTCGGACAGCTGAAACCCCCAGCCCCCGACATGCCGCATTTCGCCCTTGCGGCGCACCGAGAAAAAGGAACCGGTTCCCGTTTGCGCGACAGCGCCGTCGCCGTCTCCCAGCGCGCCCTGCACGGTAATGTCCCGATCCGACCTGACCCGTTTCTGAGCGAAATGAAGGCTGTCCTCCAACCGTTTTGCCCCACCGCCGACATTCGCACCGGCCAGACCGAGATAGGCAACGTCCTTCGGGATTCGCGACGGGGAAAGCCCGGCCTTGCCGTAGGCCAGTTGTATCGTGGACAGCGTGTTCTGGCTGCACTCGTCAAAATTCGTGGTGACATTTGCGCTGCGCCCAAGTGCCGTGCCAAGCGCCGTTCCCGACAGGTCGAAAACGCAGGCGCGGCAATTGCTGCCGCCTCCGTCAACGGCAACCACATAGGTATCGGACGCGTGAATCATATGATACCCATACAATACCTATTGAAGATCGCAAAGCCAAAACCAGACATATGACCTGAATTCCGCTGGAAAACCTGCGTATTCATGGAGAAATCATCCGTCTCAGGAATTTTCTGGACAATGGGTATTATTTTGGCATTATGTCTGCAAGTGGGGAAGGATTCGGATGTCAGAGCCTCGGACAGAGCAAATGCACCCAAGGGCGCGCGGCCTTGACCTGGCCGGGGATGAGGAAATCCTGTCCATATTGCATCAGGGACAGGTAGATGCCGCCATCTCCGTAGAGGCCGCGATTCCTGCGCTGGCCAAGGGTGCCGATGCGATGGCACGGGCGATCCGGGCGGGCGGAAATCTGGTCTATGCGGCGGCGGGCAGTTCCGGCCTGATGGGTCTTGCGGACGGGTTAGAGATCACTCCGACGTTCGGCGTGCCCAACAGGCGTATCAGGATCATGCGCGCAGGTGGCCTGGAAGATCTGGCCGTCCCCAAGGGTTTTGTCGAGGACGATGCCGAGGCCGCGCAGAGGGATGCGCAGGGAATTGGCGAAAACGACTGCGTGATCTGCCTCGCCGCAAGCGGAAACACCGTCTATCCCGTCACGATCATGGACATCGCCAATGCAGCGGGTGCGACCACGATCGGAATTTCAAACAACAGTCCCGCGAAGCTGTTGGAGCGCGCGCAGTTCCCCGTTCACCTTCCAACGCCTCCAGAAGTGATCGCGGGATCGACCCGGCTTGGGGCCGGTACAGCGCAGAAAATGGCGTTGAACATGATGTCCTCGCTGATGGGCGTCAAGCTGGGTCATGTCATGGACGGGCTGATGGTCAATGTGATCGCCAACAACATCAAACTGGACGAGCGGGCCGAAAACATCGTGATGACGATCACCGAATGCGATCGAAGCACGGCCATTGCGAATTTGAAACGCGCAAATGGCGGCGTGAAGGAGGCCATCCTCATTTCAACCGGTGCCGCAGATCTGGACACTGCAAAACAAATTCTGAACGACACGGACCAAAATTTGCGAGCCGCAATTTCAATCGCCTCATCGGCGTAAGAATGCGAACGTAGCAAAAAGCTTAAAAAAACCGCGCCACGGGCGCCAACATGGGAGAAGTCAAATGAACATCAAGAAACTGGTCGGAGCCCTTCTGGCAACGACTCTGCTGGGAACGGCAGCCTCGGCCCAGGAAGTGACGCTGACAATTGAAAGCTGGCGCAACGATGACCTGACGATCTGGCAGGACAAGATCATTCCGGCATTTGAGGCCCAAAACCCCGGCATCAAGCTGGTCTTCGCCCCAACCGCTCCGGCGCAGTACAACTCTGCCCTGAACGCCAAGCTGGAAGCCGGAACCGCGGGTGATCTGATTACGTGCCGTCCTTTCGACGGTTCGCTGTCGCTGTTCCAGGCGGGACATCTTGCCGAGGTCGGCGATCTGGAAAACATGTCGAATTTCGGCCCGGTCGCCAAGGCGGGGTGGAGCACCGATGACAACTCTGCAACGTTCTGCGTGCCCATGGCATCCGTGATCCACGGCTTCATCTACAACAAGGAGGCCTTTGCAGAGGTTGGCGTCGAAGTTCCCACCACCGTTGACGAATTCTTTGCCGTGCTCGACGCGATCAAGGCGGATGGCAACTATACACCCTTGTCGATGGGCACCGCCGATCAGTGGGAAGCCGCGACGATGGGCTATGCCAATATCGGTCCGAACTACTGGCGCGGTGAAGAAGGCCGTCTGGCGGTTATCGCGGGCGACATGAAGCTGACAGAGCCTGAATGGGTTGCCCCCTTTGCCCAACTGGCAAAATGGGCGGATTACATGGGCGACGGGTTCGAGGCGCAGACCTATCCCGACAGCCAGAACCTGTTCACGCTTGGCCGTGCCGCGATCTATCCGGCTGGCTCGTGGGAGATTTCTGGTTTCAACGCGCAGGCCGAATTTGAAATGGGAGCCTTCAAGCCCCCGGTTCAGAACGCTGGCGACGAATGCTTCATTTCGGATCACGTCGACATCGCATTGGGCATGAACGCGTCGACCGAGAACCCGGAAGAAACGCGCACGTTCCTGAACTGGGTCGGATCGGCTGAGTTCGCCGATCTTTATGCCAACTCGCTTCCGGGGTTCTTCTCGTTGTCGAACCACCAGATCGACATGGCCGACCCACTGGCGCAGGATTTCGTCAGCTGGCGCAGCGAATGCGGATCCTCGATCCGTCCGTTCCACCAGATCCTGTCACGCGGAACGCCTAACCTGGCCAACGAGTACTGGATTCCGTCGGCAAACGTGATCCGTGGCTCGATGAACGCAGAAGAGGCAGCCGCGCATCTGCAAGACGGTCTGGCCAGCTGGTACGAGCCTCAGCAGTAAGACGCAAACAACCGGGCCGGTTTTCAGACCGGCCCGGGAACGCGAAGGGGGAGCAGGAAATGGCAACGCAAGAGCGACGAAAGACGCGCTGGCACATCGCCGTGTTTCTTGCCCCTGCCGTGCTGGTCTACAGCGCGTTGATGATCTTCCCGCTGTTCGGCACGCTTCGATTGTCTCTCTACACAGAAATAGAGCAGGAACAGGTTTTCGTCGGCTTCGACAATTTCCGCTTGCTGTTCGGGGATGCGCGCTGGTCAGACAGTTTCTGGAACGCGCTGAAAAACAACACCTGGTTTTTCATCGTCCACATGCTGGTACAGAACCCGATCGGAATCGCCATCGCGGCGATGCTGTCCAGTCCTGCGCTGCGCTTCAGCGGTTTCTACCGAACCGCAATCTTCATTCCCACGATCCTGTCTTTCGTAATCGTGGGATTTGCCTGGAAACTGATCCTTTCGCCTTTATGGGGGATTGCGCCGGACATGCTGGACGCGGTCGGGTTGAAATTCCTGTTCAAACCCTGG
>Ga0316205_10004479_pt1 | contig 12189 bp, 7 predicted proteins | sample 3monthpyrite_MG_FD_204941 | JGI IMG/M metagenome (GOLD analysis project Ga0316205, IMG submission 204941) | Microbial mat bacterial communities from mineral coupon in-situ incubated in ocean water Damariscotta River, Maine, United States -... | ecosystem: Environmental > Aquatic > Marine >... | reverse complement strand
AAATCCATGTATGATTGAATTGCCAACAAGGTTACTGATCACTTGAGCAATGGAGCCCGGATAACTATGAATTTTAATATCGTCAGAGCAGTTAAATTCGTGACGGTGTAAGTTGTCTCTGAAGTAGGGCTTTAGACTCGATAACAACTCTTTTATATGGCTTTTCAGGTGGATCTCGCGGCTCTCATCACTTGTTTGGTCGACGGCTAGCTGTTTAAAACTTCTCACTAATTCAGCAGCCCTATCCAAATTGGCTAAAATAATCCCCGACGATTCAGATGTGACGTTTAAGAAAGATTCAAAATCACTACGTGTTAGTGCATTGTCATCATAAAGCGCGCGAAAATGTTTAACTTGTTCTTCTTGGTATGACGCGGCTGTTACACACACGCCTACAGGCGTGTTTATTTCGTGCGCTACCCCAGCAACCATCCCGCCCAAAGACGCCAATCTTTCGGTTCGAACAATTTGAGATTGCGCCCTTTCTAACTCGTCTAGTGAATTTTGCAAAGTTGCATTTGTCAGTTCTAGTTCTTTAGTGCGAGCCTCGACTTTTTCTTCCAAACCTTTATTCAGTTGGCTAATTTCTTCCTGAACGAGTCGTCGAACCCGAACTTGTTTGGATAATTGCTCTATCTTATCGTTAAGCGCAGTGAAAGATTGGTTGCTTGCTTGTTTGTCTATACATCGCACCATAATAAGAGCTGGTTGGTCTTTTGTCCGAGGGCGCACTAAGTTTCCCTTACACAAACATTCCATCTTTGAAATGTTATCACCGTCTTTTAATTTAAACGTGATACGTCCCGGTAATGGTGATTTGCTGCTTGCCCACATTTGTATTAACTCATCCAGCTTCGCGTCATCTGCTAGAGTGAGAGAACCTAGCCGAGTTTCTTGCTTGGCTAAATCAAATGAAAACTTTCGTTTTGCCGCCGAATTCGCAAAGGTAATCACGCTATCCGCCGTTATTAATAAACTCGGATCGGATAGTGAATTAGTTATGGTTTCAAAATCGCTTGGCATTCATTTAATCTCCGGCACCATAATACTCTTTGCCTTCTGCTTGCTCGGATTCGTCTGTTTCGTTGAAATACACTGTGACATGACAAGCAGAATCACCCCTAGCGATGGTTTTATCTAAGACCACTTTGGCGTAGCCATTATTATCTGCCCCAATGGTTCCGAAAACGTTGGATGTCATCATACACAAGGATGGTCTATCTTTCACTTTGTCGCCGAATGGGCATGTTTTATTACCCATTACAATTTTGTTTTCATCTGCTTCGATGATATAAAAATCGCCTTGAATACGAGTTTTTAAGTCAACTAAAACGTCACCAATCTGTTGCTTGTCTAGGTTATCTATTTGCAGCGAATTCTTGTATTGGTTATTTATTTGTTTACCGATCCGCTGACCGACAACACTAATATAACCAGAGGCTTCTTCCAAGCCGATCATTTCTTCTAGCAGACCCGATAACTCCCTAATCAGCGTCCTGGAGAAGATGTCTCGTTCTAGGGGAATGTCAAGGTTTTTTACTTCGATTGATTCAGCACTGGCGGTACTCATAGTCATTCTCCTTAAAATATTAGTTAAAGTGTTTTAACTGGCTTTTCCAAGTAATGTAAAGATCTTCCTCCATCGATTCGAATGAATCAGCGGGAAGTGGAGGGCTGCATAAATAACCTTGGATAGAGTCGCATCCAAGGTTGTCTAAAAATTGAAGTTGTTCCATTTTTTCGACACCTTCAGCAATGACTTCTAGCCCAATCGAGTGCGCCAATGTAATGATGGCTGCTGTAATAGCTCCGTCATCGCTGTTGCTTGTCAGGTCGGTAATGAACGAGCGGTCGATTTTTAGTAGATCAAAAGGTAAACGTCGTAAATAATTCATTGACGAATAACCTGTACCAAAATCGTCTATTGAGAGAAAAACGCCCATTGAATGTAAGGTGTTTAACTTAATGGCGGTTTCTTCTATGTTGTCGATCAATATTCCTTCGGTGACTTCTAGCTCTAGGTATTTTGCTTCCAGTTTCGTGTTTTTGAGAGTGCGTTTAACCATTGATACAAAATCTGACTGCATAAACTGGTTCACCGAAATATTTACAGCGACTCGTTTTGGGACTTGTCCTTGTTTTTGATTTAATCTTTCTTGAGTACATGCGGTATTTAATACCCACTCGCCGACAGAGACGATCATCCCCGTTTCTTCTAATATTTCTAGAAAATGTGCTGGCGCGATCAGTCCTTGTTTGGAATGATTCCAGCGAATGAGTGCTTCATAACTTTCTATTTTACAAGTCGTTAAGCTCAATTGAGGCTGATAATGAAGAACAAACTCGTTTTTCTGAAGTGCGCGACGAAGTTCTGTTTCAAGGGTTAGTTTTTCAATGCTCTCGTATTCGTCTTTTTCGGAATAAAATTGATAGGCGTTTTTCCCTTGTCGTTTTGCGAGGTACATAGCAGCGTCCGCCTTTTTCAACAAGGTAGGTCCGTTGTCTCCATCTTTGGGAAATAGGCTTATGCCGGTGCTGCTGGTCACGAAGAGTTCATGAGGTTCGGCATCAAAGGGTAAAGCAATAGATGCTAGCATTTTTTCGATTATCACAGGAACATCTTCACTTGCGTTGATATCATTAAGTAGTATCACGAACTCATCACCGCCAAACCGGGCAATAGTGTCACCTTCACGTAAACAGTTATCTAAACGCAATGAAAAATCCTTGATCAAAAGATCTCCCACGTCATGACCCAGCGTATCATTGATCACTTTGAAACGATCAATATCTAAGAAAAGGACAGCGACCTTACGTTTTCGCCACCTTGCTCTTGCGAGAGCTTGTTCTAACCTGTCTTGTAGTAATATTCGATTTGGAAGACCGGTGAGCGCGTCATGATGTGCAAGGTGATGCAACCTCTCTTGCGCTTCAATCCGCTCAGTGATGTCTTTACCGCTCGAAATATAATTGACGATTTCGCCTTGCTGGTTTTTTTGTGGGGTGATGGTTTTTTCTTCGTAAAAGTAGTGACCATCTTTATGTTTATTAATTATTACGTCGGAAAAAACTAAACCCTGTTGAATTGTGTTCCACATGCGAGCATAAAAAACATCACTTTGTTTGGTAGATTTAAGAATTTTTGGCGTTTGACCGACTAGCTCATCTTTGCTATAACCAGTCATTTTGGACATTGCTGGATTGATATATTCGATCACGCCTTCAACATCAGTGATCATTATACTATCTGCTACTTGCTCAATTGCTGTTGATAATTTGTACATTTCGAGTTCGGCAAGGCGTTTTTCGGTGACGTCTTGAATGGTACCTACAAGTATCGTTTTTCCGGTTTCGCGATCCGTTGAAATGTCACCTTGCTGGTACACATAACGTTGCTCGTCTGAGGATAAGTTAAGGCTATGCTCAAACTCGTAGTTGCACTTTTTTTCGAATGCAGATTTCATGCTTTCTTCTACAATTGAACGATCTTCTTCACTTATAAAACTCAAAAAACCTTCTAACGAATGTGGAACATCTTGTTTTGTGGCGCTTAATATTTTGTATATCTGATCTGACCAAATCATTTGATCGCTTTGTGGCTCCCATTCAAAATGACCTATTTGAGCAATACGCTGTGCGTCTGCAAGCCTTGCTTCGCTTAGTTGCAGAGCTTTGTGTGAGATAGCTTGCTCTTCCATTTGTTGTTTTAGTAGCGAGTTCGCTTCGGACAGATCTTTGGTACGACTAGCGACGAGCGATTCCAAGGTGTCATTGTTTTCTGAGAGCACGCTGATGGTTTGAATGTCATCGTAAGAACGAAGCGAAGTGATAAGAGCTATTTCTAAATATTGTGAAGTGAGTTTAGTTTTGTCTAAATAGTCGTTGATGTCATACATTCTTACCACCACATGCTCAGGTGCTTGACCTGGTTGGCCTGTTCTTAAGATGATACGTACTGACTGATTATTGAGTTCCTGGCGTATGTATTTAACCGCATCTAAACCAGCGTTGTCTGTTTCCATAACGACATCCAACAAAATGATGGCGGTATCAGGGTGTTCTTGAATTAGTTTAATCGCGTCTTTGCCGGAATATCCATGTACGAATTGTAATTTGCGATCTTTATAAGAAAAATTACGCAGAACCATTTGAGATACATCATGAACCATTTGTTCGTCGTCGATCACCATGACTTTCCATCGGGAACTGGTATTAGAGTTTTTAGACAAGGGGTTATTACCATCGTCTGGAACCGCAAACAACATGTCATTCGCGGTATTGGAATTTGAGCTAGTATTAGCGACCATATACGTGATTCCTTAGCGGCATAAGTTTAACTATAGACAACTTTAAGCTGTGGCACATATTATCGAGAGATTTGAGCGGAAATACTTTCATTTTAATATATCACTGTCCTTTTTAATCAATGATTAGCCATTTAGATTCGATTCATTGGCTTCTGGTGACGAATTTGCGTCAGATACAGATACCATAACTTCAGCTAAGGTACTGTATGAGATTGGTTTGGATATATGAGCATTCATACCCGCAAAAGCGCTTTTGTGTTGATGATCTAATAGCGCATGGGCGGTGACGGCTATTATCGGTATTGGTATATGTTTGTTTTTAATTTCCCACTCTCTAATCGTTTTCGTGGCTTCATAGCCGTCAATTACCGGCATTTCACAATCCATTAGAATGAAGTCAATGCTCGGATAGTTGTTTTTCGCTTGGAGTATGGCTTGTTCGCCATCTTCAACAAAAATGCAGGTTAGTTGGAGCTTTTCGAGCATCTTCTTGATGACCGTTTGATTAGTTTGGTTATCTTCTGCGACTAATACTTTTTTGCCTTTGAGTTTAGATGTCTTTATTTGAGCCTGTTTAGAGTCGGTGTTTTTGCGGAAATCCTTACTTGCGGTCGTTGCTCTAGCTGTAAACCAAAAGGTTGAGCCGACTTCTAGCTCACTTTCGACGCCAATTTGCCCACCCATTAATTGGGTTAACTGACGACTGATACTTAAACCAAGACCGGTTCCGCCGTAGAGCCGCGTAGTAGAACTATCGGCTTGAGAAAAGCGTTTGAATAATTTTTGTTTGCCTTCCTCTGAGATCCCAATGCCTGTATCGATAATTTCAAACTTCAACATGTGACCCAAGTTAGTATCAAACATGTCTTGCTCTTCAGAAATGTGAACTCGGATACCGCCTGTCTGTGTAAATTTGAACGCGTTGCCAAGAAGGTTTAGAATTATTTGTTTGAGTCTTTCGGAGTCTAAACATAGATCCTGCGGGGTGTTTGGTGCAACTGACCAAGTGAGTTCGAGCGATTTTTTTTGCGCGAGCAACGCAAAACCGGCGATAGATTCTTTACATAATTGGCTAAGATTGAAATCGATTTTTTCGAGTTCTACTTTTCCCGCACTGATCTTTGAAAAATCGAGGATATCATTGATGATGTTAAGTAATGAACGTCCTGAATTTTCGATTATGTTAAGGTAGTCCAGCTGCTGAGTATCTAGGGGAGTGTCTTTAAGTATTTCAGCCATTCCTAATATTCCGTTCATCGGTGTGCGAATTTCGTGACTCATAACCGCCATAAATTCGCTTTTTGCTTTGCTTTCAGCACGAGTTGTCAGGATTTCTTTTTGAGCTGCAATTTCTTCCTCTTTAGCCGTCATTTGTAACTTATGGTAACGCTCTTTTTCTTGCATGGTCTGTATCTCAGCATGCAGGGCGTCTCGCTGTGCTGCGATTTTATCTTGCATTTGTTGCTGTAGCTTTTCATTCGCTTCTGATAGTTCTTCAGTGCGTTTTTTCACTCTAGATTCTAAGGTATCGTTGTTTGTGGTGAGTTGACTGATTGTTTGGATGTCGTCGTAAGATCGAAGCGAAGTGGTCAATGCAACTTGAAGATATTGTGACGTCAGCTTACTTTTGTCTAAATAATCATTGATGTCGTATAAATTAACTGCGAGGTGTTCTGGAACCTGCCCTGATTGACCGGTTCGAATGATTATTCTCACCGCTCTATTTTTTAGCTGCTCACGTATATACTTAACGGTATCAAGACCGGCGGTGTCTGTTTCCATCATGACATCTAAAAATATAATTGCAGTGTCAGGGTTTTGCTCGGCTAATTGACGAGCTTCTTCGCCTGAATATCCGTGGATCAATTTCAATTGGCGATCTTTAAATATATAATTCTGTAGAACCATTTTGGTGACGTCATGGACTACCACATCATCATCGATAATCATGACTTTCCAAGGGTCATAACTAGGTGAGGTGGTGAAAGAGGCGTCCTTAGCATCTAGGCTAAACAGGTTTTCTTGGCTAGAGAAATCTGAGTGTTTAGCTGGTTTCATACGCGAGTTTCCAATACAAAATAATGCTCACCAAATGGCATGCACAAAGTCCTATTCTAAATATAGTAAAGATCCAGTATATTTCTAGGATTTGTCGATGTTTTATCAATAAAGTATAAAAACATTATTTTATACATTCATTAGCGCGATGCTACATATTATGGAGATTTGTTGGTAAACTAGCGCTCCTTTGAAATTCTGGTAAAAATCCGCACTTATGTCGTTAATTCGAGGTGATAACCTCAGTCTAGCCTTTGGCCCCCAGATATTGTTAGATAATGCCTCTTTTGTTGTCGAAGAAGGGCAAAAGATCTGTCTAATCGGTCGTAATGGTACCGGTAAATCGACTTTGCTTAAACTAATTAGCGGTGAAGTGGTTGCTGATGATGGGGTGATCAATCGATCGCGGCATCATCATATCGGCTTTTTACCTCAAGCTTTACCAGAAAAAACAGAACAATCAATTAGAGCTTTCGTTGAATCTGGTCTGGCAGATGTTAAAAAAGCAGTTGATGAGTATCAAGCGTTAATAGTGGAAGACTGCATGTCGCCAAAACTGGAGTCTTTAGAAGAGATTATTAATGCTTATGATGGTTGGACAATTGATCAACGAGTGGAGCAGACATTATCACGCTTGTCTCTGGATGGTGATCTCAAAATGACAAATTTATCAGGTGGTTGGCGACGACGAGCTTCGCTTGCTAAAGCCTTGGTACAAAACCCTGATCTGCTAATTTTAGATGAGCCGACCAATCATCTTGATCTTACTAGTATTCAATGGCTTGAAGAACAATTACTTAAATTCAAAGGCGCGTTGTTGTTTGTATCCCATGATCGTCATTTTGTGAATAAGGTTTCCGATACCATTATGGAGTTAGATCGCGGTCATTTGCGGCTGTATCCTGGGAATTATCAGGCGTATCTCGAATTAAAGGCGCAACAGCTAAAAGATGAAGAGAAAACAAATTCCGAATTTGACAAACGATTAGCCAATGAAGAAAAATGGATCAGACAAGGAATTAAAGCCCGTCGAACTAGAAATGAGGGCAGGGTAAGAGCACTCAAAAAGATGCGTCAAGAGCACTCTCAGCGACGCAACGTGATTGGTAATGCTAACTTCAAAGCCAGTGTCGCCAAGCAAGGCAGTAAAATTATTGCCAGCATGGAAAATATTCAGGTAGGTTTTGATAAGCCATTAATCACTCCGCTAACTTATATCATTCAAAAAGGCGATAAAATTGGTATTTTGGGCGATAACGGCTGTGGAAAAACAACCTTTATCAAAACGCTTTTAGGTCAAATTAAACCCTTTAGCGGAAGTTTTGAAGCAAGTGAAAATATTGAAGTTGCCTATTTTGACCAGTTGAGAGACGGGATCGACCTTCAAAAAACAGTGTCTGATAATCTTACCGATGGCAAAGATTTTGTCATTGTGGATGGGCAACAGCGGCATGTGATCAGTTATATGGGCGATTTTAATTTCACCCCAGATCGTGTTAGAGCGCCAGCTCATTCTTTATCCGGTGGAGAGATCAATCGGTTATTGCTTGCCAAATTGTTTACACGAGCTGCCAACCTATTTATCTTAGATGAGCCGACCAACGATCTTGATGTTGAAACGTTAGAAATATTAGAGCAAATGCTGGTTGAGATATCCGCTACGGTTATTATTATTAGCCATGATCGCGCGTTTTTAGATAACTGCTGTAGCGAGCTGTTAGTGTTTGATAATCAATTGCCAACGTCCCAGGACGGCTCTAAAACTGACATTAATAATCTGTACCAAGTGGTTGAAATAACAGGCGGTTATCAAGACTGGAAACGTTATTTTGATGAAACAATGCCAAAAATAAGTAAACCAGCTCAAAAAGCTGCGGCAAAGACGTTTAACAAAAAAATAGAAAAAAAATTATCCTATAAAGATCAAAAGCGACTAGATGAATTACCATCTCTCATTGAAAATCTCGAACAAAAAGTCAATGACTCAGAGCTAAAGATGTCAGAACCTGATTTTTACAAAGATGCCGATAAATCCGCATCGATCTTAGCTGAACTTGAATTAGTTAAAAAAGAGTTGGACGAGGCGTATTCTGACTGGGATGAATTAGAGGCTAAAAAGGAATAGCCTTACTTGGAATTTTATTCACCAGAGGGGATAATGCTCTGGTGATTTTAAAGGCATCAATTTGCATAAAATAGGTACAAAATGAAACTAGCAAGTTTAAAAAATAATACCCGCGATGGACAACTAGTGGTGGTCAATCGAGATCTTAGTCAGGCGGTTACCGTTCCTGAAATTGCTCATACTATGCAGCAGTTGATGGATGATTGGAGTGGTTTATCTCCTAAAGTAGAGGCGGTTTATCAGCAATTAAACGCTGGCGAAGCGCCTAATGCATTTGATTTTGTACAAAGCGATTGTGAGTCACCTTTGCCTAGAGCCTATCAATGGGCTGATGGCAGTGCTTATGTGAATCATGTAGAGCTTGTCAGAAAGGCAAGAAATGCAGAAATGCCCGCAACCTTTTGGACCGATCCTTTGATGTATCAAGGCGGCAGTGATGCGTTTATCGGTCCGCGTGATGATATAGAGGTTGAGTCAACTGATTTTGGAATTGATATGGAATCTGAAGTGGCAGTGATCCTTGATGATACTCCGATGGCGGCAACGCCTGATCAAGCTCAACAGCAAATTCGACTATTAATGTTGGTGAATGATGTTTCTTTAAGAAACTTAATTCCTGCAGAACTCGCTAAAAGTTTTGGATTTTTTCAAAGTAAGCCGTCAAGCGCATTTTCGCCAGTTGCAGTAACACCAGACGAACTCGGCGATAGCTGGGACGGTAAGAAATTACATTTGCCGTTAGTTACTCATTTAAACGGAGACTTATTTGGCGAGCCAAATTGCGGAATTGATATGACCTTTGACTTCCCTACAATCGTCGCCCATGCGGCTAAAACGAGACCTTTAGGCGCTGGTACGATCATCGGTTCTGGCACGATTTCCAATGTCGATCGTAGTAGTGGTTCAAGTTGCCTGGCAGAGAAAAGAATGCTGGAAATTATAGAGTCGGGCAAGCCGAGTACGCCATTTATGCAATTTGGTGATCAGGTTCGGATTGAAATGTTTGATGCCAATGGAGCTTCTATTTTTGGTTCGATAGACCAAAAAATAGTCCAATATGTGCCTGAAACAGGCACAGATTTAACCGCTGAATCTTTTGAAAAACAGTCATGATTAAATTATACGGTTATTGGCGCTCGACAGCGGCTTATCGAGTTCGCTTGGCGTTAAATATAAAACAGATTTCATATTCTCAAGAATCCGTGCATCTTGTTAAAGACGGTGGCGAACAAAACAGCCCAGAATATCTATCATTAAACCCTCAGGGACTTGTTCCTACAATTGTTGATGATGGGGTGGTGATAGGTCAATCCTTGGCGATTTTAGAATACCTGGAAGAAAAATATCCGCAGCGCCCCTTGTTACCTTCTATGTTGTCATCGCCTTCCGCACATTCGGATAGAGCGATAGTTCGTCAATTATGTCAGATAATTGCTTGCGATTTACATCCTTTGAATAATTTGCGGGTACTCAAGTATTTATCGAGCGAATTAAAGATTAATGATGAAGAAAAGACTAAATGGTATCATCATTGGTTTGATTTAGGATTTAAAGCATTCGATGATTTGCTCGATAAACATGGCTCAGATGATTCTTATTGTATCGCTGGGGAACTATCTATGGCTGATGTTTGTCTGATACCGCAAATATACAATGCCGAACGATTTGGTTTTTCTATGGATGCTTATCCAAGGTTAAAGCAGATCAATAAGAACTGTTTGAAATTGACCCGTTTTCAAGATGCTATGCCGGAAAATCAGCCGGATGCTGAGTAGAAAGGTTCTCAATTTAAGCGCATTTAATCATTAAAAAAATTTAATAAGAAGTGTTTTAATATGACTATTTTTAGGAAAAACAAATTGACCAGCAGCAAAAATATAATGAAGACTTCATTGTTGGTTTCTTCTATTGTGATTGCGCTAACAAGTCAAGCGGCAGATTTGTATCAAATTACCGACTTAGGAAGTTTAGCGCCAGATACGGTTGCCAATAGAACGGTTGAAGCCTTTGCGATTAATGATGCAGGTACCATTGTTGGAAATGCTAGTGGAGAGGATTTCATTAGTCATGCATTCAGTTTTAGAAATCAAGCAATCAGCGATTTAGGAAGTTTGCCAAATGAAGATGAAAACGGTGTAGCTGAGGCAGGTATAAGTTTCGCATTCGGAATTAACGATAATGATATTGCTGTTGGTTATTCGATAGAAAGTTTTATTGTCGACCCTATGGCTGACCCAATTGTTAAATTCGACGTAAATATTGCTGTATATTATGACGTAAATGATTTAGAAGTTAATCGAATTCCACAATTTGTTCCTGACGATCCAAAAAGCGCCAGCGCATCTGCAATTGAGAGCAATATTGTGGTTGGCAATATGTTGTTTGATCCGCCAAGCGATGTAGATTCAGATGGTAACCCTGTTTCCTTTGATTATTTACGTGGGTTCTTTTACGATATTTCATTAGATCAATTAACAATAGTACATCCATTAGGGAATGACGATGATCGCGCGATTAGTTTGCGAGACTTGAATAGTTTAGGTGTTGCTGTAGGAATTTCTGAAGAGACTATCGAGGACTCTCTAACTAGACAAGTGGTAATGGTCGATATCGACACTCCCGAAACTCTCGAAAAAATTCAAATTTTTGGTGGTAATAATCAACAACCCTGGGCAGTTAATGATGCTGGTAAAATTGTTGGGGTAGCTAACTCTATTACTAATAGTGATCCACAGGCTTTTATCTACGCCAACCAAGCAGCCATTGGTTTAGGTTTCCTTAATAATAATTTTAAATATTCAGAAGCTTTTGACATTAACGAAAGTGACCAAGTTGTGGGTGTTTCTCAGGTCGAGAGTACTCCTCTATATCATGCATTTTTGTATGAAAGCGATACCCTAAAAGATTTGAATGATCATATCGCTTGTGATTCTGGTTGGCAGCTAATCGAGGCTCGTTCAATTAATAATTCTGGTGTTATTGCTGGCACAGGGATCTTCGATGGAGAAAAACGAGCGTTTATGCTTACTCCACAAACTGGTAACGCACCTGTTTGCGAAACCGATGATAATTCTGGTAGCGGCTCTTGGTCTCCTTTCATTCTTGTTTTACTGACTTTATTTGGGTTGGTTGGTAAAGTAAAGCGTTAGCAAACGATTTATAAAGGCTCAAAAAAAGGCTCATTTATTGAGCCTTTTTTATGCTATTTTGCATAGCCCGTTTTACATACTCGGTGTTGAAATAATTCTACATGTTCGGATAGTTCGGACCACCGGCTCCTTCAGGTGTTACCCAAGTGATGTTTTGACTCGGATCTTTGATATCACAGGTTTTACAATGAACACAATTTTGTGCGTTAATTTGAAAACGCGGATTACCGCCATCGTCATCTTTGATTACCTCGTAAACGCCGGCAGGGCAGTATCGCTGTGCTGGTTCGTCAAAATCTCTTAGATTAACCTCTATCGGAATATTGCTGTCTTTCAGTTGTAAATGAACTGGTTGATCTTCTTCATGATTGGTATTGGAAATAAATACCGAACTTAATTTGTCGAAAGACAATACGCCATCAGGTTTTTCATAGTTAATTGGAGTGCACTCTGAAGCTTTTTTCATTTGTGCATAATCAGGCTTAGGATCACTAAGTGTCCATGGTAGTGAACCGTTAAATAGATTGATATCGATAAAACAATAAGCAGA
>Ga0316205_10004478_pt1 | contig 12190 bp, 15 predicted proteins | sample 3monthpyrite_MG_FD_204941 | JGI IMG/M metagenome (GOLD analysis project Ga0316205, IMG submission 204941) | Microbial mat bacterial communities from mineral coupon in-situ incubated in ocean water Damariscotta River, Maine, United States -... | ecosystem: Environmental > Aquatic > Marine >... | reverse complement strand
TTTAATTCTATATTTTTTTCATTCGCGATTAAACCAAATGATAAACTGGCATTTTTTAAAACTTCATTACTTTTAGTTTCAGGCAGCTCAATTGCTAAATTTTTAAGCAGCTCTTTCGGATTAAAATTCTCTAACTGAAACTGCCCTCTAACATTAGGCGCATCTAACAACTGTCTCACAGTTAACTGTGATTGTAATATCACACCTGATGATGATAGCTTTATTTTTTTTATGGACGCAACCTGCTTTTGCAAATCCACATCAGCATCACCTTCAACACTGGCTTTTATCTGGGCATTAGGTAATGAATCACCCTGCGCATTAATGTTTAATGTATAAGCTGGTATAACAAAATGCTGTTTATTTAAATCCGCAGTTAACTTTGTTTTTAATGTTAGAGATAACTGCCTTAAATCCTGCTTCGCCAAATTAGCGTCCAGCAACAGATCTAGTTTTTCCAGAGCCAGTTTATTTGCCTGGGGATCAAACTGCAAACTGCTATCCATTTTAATTTTTAGATTAACAGCCGGCTCTGTTAACTTAACCATCGCGTTCATTGTTACGGGCACAAGTTCAGCAGGGCGAATAGACCCAGTCGTTAAATTAAATTTCTGTAACGAAACATTCTGCCCACTGTTTTGATCACGCCAGTTAATGTTTGCATCTTTAACTTCCAGTCCATTTATTAACAATGTCGCTAATGGGTCAGACTGAGATTTTTCAGTTACATCTTCAGATTTTTTTTGAGGCATATTACTTTGTGCTGTTTTCTTAACCGACTGTGCCTGTTTCTCCAATATGTCATCCCAGTTCATTTTACCGTTTTTATCTTTTTCAAGATTTAACGTTAAACCGTGAATACGCAGTGTATCTACTCGTATTTCTTGCATAAGCAAAGGAATGAGTTCAATCCGTACATCAATATTTTCTACTTGCAGCATTTTCTCGGCTTTAAAGCCTTGTGCATTGCTCAAACTTACTTGCTGCAACTGCAAGCCTAACCAGGGGAAAATAGACGGTTTGATATCATCGAGAGTAATATCCCGGCCTGTTTGTATCTTCACCTGCTCACTAATCCGGGGTTTATGTTCATTTGCATCAAAGGTGACAACAAAAACAATCCCCACAACAATCACTAGTAAAACTATTGCTGCAAGGCTGTATAAGCTGATTTTTATAAATTTCATTCTGTTCTCCGAACAGTTACAATAACTTAATCTGATAATGCGATTTATCTTAACAGTGGCACTTTTATTTGTTCTTTATGTCCAACGTCAGATGTTAGCTTAAACAACAGAGACCCATATGAAAATACTTGATTTCTTTTTTGATGCCTATGACAACCTGAAAAAACTTCTGGGTGGTAAATCTAACCATCAAGACGAAAATCAGAGCTTGCTTGCGAAAATTATACCGATTGCAATAATCCTACTGGTCTTATTCTCACTTGTAGTGGGATTTCTATGGAATTCTGAGCCAGAAGCATTTAATCCGGTTAACCGGGCTGTTCAACTATCCGATGAACGCGGTGAAGAAATCGTCACTGGTTATATTACCATCGCAGCGTTAATTATCACTGCGGAATCATTACTCGATAAACGAGGTGGTTACCTTAGTAATGATGTCCTGCCTCCTGGTTTATTAATGGACAATATTCCCAACTGGGAGTTTGGGGTTTTAACACAGGTTCGTGATTTAACGCTGGCTCTGCGTAATGATATTTCTCGCTCACAATCTCAGTCGGTTGAAGACAAAGACATCATTGAAGCGGAAAACAAGTTTCGCATAGACTCTGAATCATGGATGCTGCCCCCGGCCGAATCTGAATACCGCAATGGAATAAAAGCACTCTACGGATACCTTGGTCGTCTGGCTGATGAAGACACGCAGGAAGGTCAATTCTATGCTCGCGCTGACAACCTTGCCGAATGGCTTGGCCTGGTTTCTAAACGTCTGGGCAGTTTATCTCAGCGATTAAGTGCCAGTGTTGGACAGTCTCGCTTAAATACCGATCTGTCGGGTGATTTTGATGCCCAACAATCAACGGTTTCGAACAGTATCGTTGATGTCAAAACGCCATGGCTTAAAATTGATGATGTTTTTTTTGAGGCACGCGGTAGCGCATGGGCCTTGAGTCAGTTATTAAAAGCGGCAGAATCGGATTTTCAGGATGTCCTGAAAAAGAAAAATGCCATGGTCAGCCTGCAACAAATTATACGTGAGCTTGAATCGACACAGGAAACCGTGTGGACGCCGGTGATACTCAATGGTGGGGGATTTGGGCTTTTTGCCAACCATTCGCTGGTTATGGCTAACTATATTTCCAGAGCAAATGCAGCAGTTATTGATTTACGCACACTGCTTAAACAAGGTTAGGATTGATCTCAATGACTGACTCAGTCACATGAGTCAGTCATATCATTTTCAAGCAATAAGAATTCTTTTCGATTTATCCCAGATTAATCTCTTTTAGACCAATCTCCAGATTTGCCTCCGGATTTATTTAACAATCCGATATGCTCCATATGCATACCGCGATCTACAGCCTTACACATATCATAAATGGTAAGTAAGGTTATCTGTACAGCCGTCAGGGCCTCCATCTCAACACCAGTATTGCCTTTGCACTCTACCGTAACCTGGCAATGCACGCCTGGAAACGACGTTTCACAAGTTAACTCTACATCAACATGGGTCAAAGCGAGCGGGTGACATAATGGCACCAGGTCAGCAGTTTTCTTTGCTGCCATAATACCTGCAACCCTTGCAATACCGAGTACATCGCCTTTTTTATGGTCGCCCCGCTGGATCAGCTGCAAGGTTTCTGGCAGCATAATAATGTCACCTTCAGCAACGGCTCGCCGTTTGGTGATATCTTTTTGGCTTACATCAACCATATGCGCTTCGCCAGAAGCGTTAAAATGAGTTAACTTATCAGTCATTCTTTATGCCTGTATCCTTTACAATAATCAGGTGAGTAGCGTAACAAAAGGTAACCAGTTTTACGAATGAGCATTACAGTCAAATTTTTTGCCCGCTTGCGGGAACAGGTAGGTCAGGCAGAGACATCACTAAATGATGCCACAGACGTGCAATCAGTCTGGGATAAGGCAACTCAAAACATGAGTATGCCCGATAACACCTTGTGCGCTATTAATATGGAATATGTCACTTCCGATGCAGCAGTACAGGATGGTGATGAAATCGCTTTCTTTCCGCCAGTAACTGGAGGCACACATGCCCAGTGAAATTCACACCACACCATTTGATCCCTGGCAAGTAACCCAGCAATACCAGCAGAATCAGTTAGAATCGGGTAAATATGGTGCCACAGCGAGTTTCGTTGGTACCATGCGTGATTTTAATCAGGGTGATGACGTTACCAGTATGACTCTGGAGCACTACCCGGGCATGACAGAAAGTTATCTGGATAAAATATGCGAAGAAGCTAAACAGCGTTGGGAGCTGATTGATTGCCTGATTGTTCATCGGGTAGGCGAGATACACCCTAATGACCCCATCGTGCTCACGGTTGTCTGGTCTGCTCATCGTAAAGAGTCGTTTGAAGCCTGTCGTTACCTTATGGAAGAATTAAAATCACGTGCTCCTTTCTGGAAAAAGGAAGGCCTGGAAAAAGGTCACCGCTGGGTAGATAAAAACACTCCTGGATAAGCTACCTGACAGCCTGATATTAACTAATCTTGTGATATTTTTATCGCATCTGACACGCACTACTTGAACCCCGTGTTATGTCTTGCTAACGTGCGCCTTTGAATATTTAAATCAAGGGCTAAACTAATGTTAAAAGCAATCCCCACCGCCGTTGTCTGCATCGGCTTAAGCACATTACTCTCTGCATGCAATGACAAAGCAGGTAGCGCAGAAAATACAGTTAAACTCGATACAGATACCAATAAAGCGAGTTACAGCATTGGTGTTCAATTAGGCACTCAAATAGCTAAAGTTAAAGAAATGGTTAATGAAGATGCCATTATGAAAGGCTTTAAAGATAGCCTGGCTGGAGCTGAACTTCAGCTTTCTGCAGAAGACATGCAGGCGGCTATGCAATCATTCCAGCAAAATATGGTTGCTGCTCAACAGGCTAAACAGCAAGAGCTAGCCACTACAGGCAAAGCTGAAGGGGATAAGTTTCTTGCTGACAACAAACTGAAAGATGGCGTAAAAACCACTGAAAGTGGCCTACAATATAAAGTAATAACTGCCGGCACAGGCGCTACACCTAAAGCAACTGATACGGTTGTAACACATTACACAGGCACACTGGTTAACGGTAAAGTTTTTGATAGCTCCTACAAGCGTAACGCACCTGCCACATTCCCTGTAAACGGTGTAATCAAAGGCTGGACTGAAGCTCTGCAATTAATGAAAGTTGGTGCAAAATGGCAGTTAGTTATACCATCAGAACTGGCATATGGTGCTAGAGGTGCAGGTGCAAGTGTTGGCCCTAACCAGGTATTAATTTTTGAAATTGAATTAATTGAAATCAAAAAGTCATAATTAGTTTTAGTTGTAACGTGGTTTAAGAGGTTTGTTACATGTCTGAACGTACGAATCGTTTCATCTTTGGATTCAGCTTAATTACGTTCTTAATTATGGAATGGAATTATGGTGTATATGCCATAATTTTCATTCTTATATTTGAGGGTATTACTAATTTACGCATACCCGGGCTTGTTTCAAAACTACGTTACACTACTGGTCTAACCACTACGGGCCTGACCGTTGATTTTGATGAAAATACAAATTGTAAATTTAGCTATGAAGCCGAACGTTTATTACGCTTCGCAGTTGCAACCACCATTTCTCTGGGTTTTATTTTTTTTAATGAATCACTCTGGTTTTTACCCTGGTTTGTAGGTCTAAATTTATTACTCGCCGGCATTACTGGAACATGTGCCCTGATTATGCTGTTTAGAAGAGTCGGTTTCAAATAATCTTTTATTGCCATGAAACAGCACTGCTCAAACAACAAGTATTACCTGAGCATTTCTTTATTACATGCGTCTACTTTATACGCTACTCTTATTATATTCACGATAGTCGAGACTCTATCAAAAAACAACTAACTAAATTATTAACATCGCAGTTGACATTAATTTTACATCCTCTGCTCAACAGATAAAAACACGATTTTATAGGCCAACAAAATGACGGAACGCGCATACAGACTTGTAGTAGGCATATCCATGTTAGGATTTTTATTTTTTCAGTTAGATTATGCCATGTGGGCATTATTAGCACTGATGGCAATTGAAGGTCTGACTAACTGGCGAATACCCATACTCGTCTCTAAAGCGTTATATCCTAATGACAACATTAAAGTATCTGAAAATGAAAGTCAGACTAGCTCTTTTAACTATGAAGCTGAGCGGATGTTGCGCTGGATCGTTTTTACTTTAGTTTTACTCGGCACTATCAACTACACTGAAGAGACACTCTGGTTTTTTCCCTGGTTTGTTGGCCTAATGTTATTGCTGGCAGGTATCACAGGAATATGCCCTATGGTAATGGCCTTGCGTAAATTCGGACTGAAATAATTTTGAATTACTGGAATAGTATTTAATTTATGGAACGCTCAATAAATGTAACAGAAGACTGGTCTAAAAACTGGCAGGCAAAAATAGCCGTTCGCATTACTTCAATTGTTTTATGGTCACTTACATTTTTCTGTATGCTTTTTGCCAGCTTGTTAATTAGTCAGGTTAGAGAAAGCACAGAATCTGAACAAGTCAAACTAATGGATCAATTATCTTATCTCGTGATTCAGGAAATTCACAATAATCCAGATAATTTGAAAACAGGATTTGAGAATGCGTCATCAGTAATTTTAGAAAACAGTGAATTTAATCGAATTATCATTCAATATAATAATAAGTATTTTACATACGGCCACGCCGATACAACAGACACAGTTATAAATAAAAAACTACCCGAGCCATTTAATGTAATCATTTCTGCATCAATTACGCCTATTGAAATTTCTGTGCGCAACCGACAAATAGAAATATTTATGATATTCAGTATTTCGTTAGTGAGTCTTGGTGCTTTTTTAGGCCTGATTATCGATAAATATGTACGTCAACCATTTCAAAGACTTGAATCAGCAACTCAAAGTTACATTGCTGGCGACAAAGATACCCGGGTAGACATTTCATCAAAAGACGAATTTGGAGTATTAGCTAACTTCATGAATGAAATGCTTGATCGCATTAATGAAAACGAAGAAAAGCTAAAAACCGAAGCACAGGAAAGACGCAGTGCCGCGCGTAAAGTGAGAGAACAACGAGATGTTTTACAGGCGCTTACAGATGAGTTGACCCTTGCTCGTGATGATGCTTTTGCAGCCAGCCAGGCAAAAAGTGCTTTTCTTGCAAATATGAGTCATGAGTTACGCACACCTCTCAATGCAGTAATAGGTTATAGTGAATTATTAATAGAGGATGCGGAAGATGAAGGTTATACCGAAAAGATTAAAGATCTTGATAGAATTCGAACTGCTGGCAGACACCTGTTAACACTAATTAATGACGTCTTAGATATATCTAAAATTGAAGCCGGTAAGATGGAATTACTACTTGAAGTATTTGACGTGACCCCTTTAATTGAAGAAACTGCAAGCATGCTATCTCCTCTGCTTATACAAAACAATAATGATTTCAGTTATACATTAAGTGATGAACATATCACTATGTGCTCTGATATCACACGCGTTAAACAAATCTTATTTAACCTGTTATCAAATGCCAGTAAATTCAGTCAAAATGCATGTATTAGGCTAGATGTTGAGATTTCTGGAACCGATATGATACTTTTTAAAGTAATAGACTCTGGCATTGGTATAGACCAGTCACAAATAGAAACACTTTTTAATGAATTCGTACAAGCTGATGACTCCACTACCCGAGAATATGGTGGCACAGGGCTGGGGCTAGCAATTTGTCGACGTTTAAGCCGCTTAATGGGCGGAGATATCACCGCCAGCAGCGACCCAGGAAAAGGTTCAACCTTTATTGTAAGCTTGCCTTTAAAATCTGAATTAACCACAGGTAATATTTCGTGAATAAAGTTTTAATTGTTGAAGATAATGAAATGAATCGTGACATGTTAACTCGCCGACTTCAGCGCAACGGTTTCGATACAGAAGTAGCTATAAACGGAGAAGAAGCATTAAGCCAGGCCAAACTTTATAAACCTGATATCATTTTAATGGATATGAGTTTACCGGTAATGGATGGATGGGAGGCTACACGATTTTTGAAAAATCAGGATGACACACTGCATATACCTGTAATAGGTTTATCAGCACACGCTCGTGAAACCGATGTTATTCGCGGCAAAGAAGCCGGCTGTGATGCTTATGAAACCAAACCTGTAGATCTTGAAAAATTAATTAATACAATGCACTCACTATTATCAGATAAATAATATATTCAGCCATCTTTAAATTATTTAATCGGTTTTAGAATGTCATTCAATATTCTGCACCTGCTCACGCATCTGCTCAATTAACACCTTCAACTCAACGGCAGCTTGTGTGGATTCTATATCTGTTGATTTAGCCCCCAGTGTATTGGCTTCGCGATTAAACTCCTGCATTATAAAATCCAGTCTTCTACCTACTGGCTCTTTGCGTTTTAATATTTCTTCGACTTCTACAAAATGACTTTCTAAACGATCAAGTTCTTCATCAACATCCATTTTTTGTATTATATAAACCAGCTCCTGTTCAAAGCGATCCTTATCGTGCTCCACTTTTAGATCTTCAATTTTTTTGAGTATTTTTTGTCTAGTTTGTTCTAGTAATTGTGGCCGTCGCTGTCTTTCATTATTAACTATTAAACTCATCGATTTACATCGTTCTTCTATCATCACCTGTAAACGACCCCCTTCACTTTTCCGAGATTCAACCAGGCTTACAACTGCTTCATCAAATAATGCATATGCTGAGTCTATTACCGGATTTAAGTCTATTTCTGTTTGATCGAGCACTCCCGGCCATTTTAAAAGCTCAAGCACATCTGTATCGCTTGATTGATGCAATTTTTTGCTGATTATCTGCGACGCCTGTAATAACTCATCAACGTATTCTTCATTTACATTTAATCTTGCCTGTTGATTCTCAGCTGCTTTAAATCGCAAATTACACTCAACTTTGCCACGTTTAATAGCACTATTTAAACGTCTACGTATTTCATTTTCTATACTGCGCAACTCTTCTGGCAGTTTGATAACAACATCCAGATAACGGTGATTAACCGACCTTAGTTCCCATACAATTGAACCCCAAACCTGTTCTTCACTACTTCTGGAAAATGCGGTCATACTATTTGTCATTATTTTCGCCTGTTTTTTATTTATCTCAGTGTATCACCGACTCATACTCATTATGACTTTATAGCTGTAAAACCGTATAATTCAGGCAATTAATTTTGAGGCCCCCTTATGCGACCCAGCAAACGCGACGCTAATCAAATGCGTGAAGTAAAAATCACCCGTAACTACACTATGCATGCCGAAGGCTCTGTTCTGGTTGAATTTGGTAATACGAAAGTATTGTGCACTGCATCAGTAGAGAACAAGGTACCGGGTTGGTTACGGGGAAAAAACTCTGGCTGGGTAACTGCTGAATACGGTATGTTACCGCGTTCTACCGGCTCACGTATGAGACGTGAGGCTGCCGGCGGCAAACAGGGTGGTCGTACAATGGAAATTCAACGCCTTATAGCCCGCTCTTTACGTGCGGCTATCGATCTTAAGGCTTTAGGTGAAAACATGATCACCATTGATTGTGATGTTATTCAGGCAGATGGCGGTACTCGTACGGCATCAATTACTGGAGGTTATGTTGCTATGGCAGATGCTATTGACTATCTAATTGATAACAAGAAATTGAAGTCTAGCCCTTTATTAGGAAAATTGGCGTCAGTTTCTGTTGGAATATTTAATGGAACAGCGGTATTAGATCTTGATTATGATGAAGATTCAAATGCTGAAACAGATATGAATGTTGTTATGAATGATAATGACGCTTTTATTGAAGTTCAGGGCACCGCTGAAGGCCACGCCTTTAATCAGGACGAGTTAAACGCCATGTTAGATCTCGCGAAAAAAGGCATAAATGAATTAATGCAGGCTCAACAAAAGGCGTTACAATCATGATTAAAAACACCTCAAATAAAATTATTCTTGCCAGCGGCAATGCAGGCAAGGTTCGAGAAATTAATAAACTTCTTTCAGATCAGGGTATAGAGGTAATACCTCAAACTGAATATGATGTACCAGAAGCAATAGAAGATGGTTTAACTTTTGTTGAGAACGCACTCAAAAAAGCACGTCATGCTGCGAAATTAACGGGCCTACCTGCTATTGCTGACGATTCAGGCATTGAAGTAGATGCGCTGGATAAACGCCCTGGAATATATTCTGCTCGCTACTCCGGCGAAGGTGCAACCGATGCAAAAAATAATAAAAAAATGTTATCTGAGCTTAAAGATGTAAGCGAAGAAAAGCGCACGGCCCGTTACTGGTGTGTGATGGTGTATCTTGAAAGCGAAAATGATCCAACACCTATTATTACCCAGGGATCTCTTGAGGGTAGAATCATGAGCGCACCTCAAGGTGATGGTGGTTTTGGCTATGACCCTATTTTCTGGTTACCAGAACAAAACTGCGCCGCAGCTGAACTAAGCATGGAAGAAAAAAATAAAATTAGTCATCGTGCTATTGCTTTGAATGCATTAGCAAACGAACTCAAAAATAAGCTTAAATAATCGGGGTCGGAGTCAATCTTTATTTTATAGCCATAAAAACACAGCTAAAAATAATAATTAAATTTGGCTCCGTCCACTAACTCAGAAGTAATTTTCACATGCTTTTACAGTTGAAACAACAATGACTATCCTAACCTGCTCTGACATTCAACTAGAGCAACTTCAATCTGTTTTAGAAAAATACAATATAACAATTCACCTCGTTGATGATAATGAGAAAATTCCCGGCAGCTGGTTCGGCGAACCTGAAGCGGGCATAATTGAAAATAATTTATATATTCGAAACGATACACCAGTACATTCTGCATTACATGAATCATGCCATTATATTTGCATGGCGCCTGAACGCAGAGAAAAGCTACACACTAATGCCGGAGGTGATTACGATGAGGAAAACGGAGTATGTTATTTGTCTATTTTATTAAGCAACTATATTGATAAATTTGGTCGTGAAAGAATGTTTAGTGATATGGATGAATGGGGATATACATTTCGCCTGGGCTCTAGCAAAGCCTGGTTTGAAGAAGATGCCAAAGATGCTTTTAACTGGTTAGTTTCTCATAGAATAATTTCTAAAGCTGGAAAACCTGACTGGAATATTCGTATTGAAAACGAAATGTTTTTATAAAATTATTTTTTCCTCATACTAATGACTAAGCCCCTTGAAGGGTCGGAGTCAAATTTAATTTTCATTTAAATCTGGCGTTTTTTCTACGAGTAAAACTTGACTCCGATCCCAAATGAAAAATAAGTTTGATTCTGTTTTTCTGCAATCAAGCCTGAAATAGTTAATAATCATAATTACCATTAAAAATACAACGTTACAAACTCGATAAAAAATTATCATCAATAAAAAAGGGGCTTTCGCCCCTTTTTTACACTTTTTATAACTCATGCTTTATTAGAACATGAAATTACCCTGAACACTTAGAATATCAACATCGGCATCATATTTGCCTGTTAACGTATGACCAAATGCATCAGTATTATTGATTTCAGTGTCACCTACAAATAAATGACTATAACCAACATCTATAGAAGTACTATCATCTATTGCATAACCAATACCCAGACTTAACCATGTACGGTCATCACCAGGAATACGTGCTGTGCGATCTTCTGCTGATGGGATAGGTGTCTGATCATGTGCAGCACCAAAACGTAAAACCATCTTCTCACTTGTTTTATAGTTTGCACCTATAGCGAAGCGAAACGAATCATCCCAGTTTTCAGGTGTTACTGAAGTTGATTGAACCAGGTTATCAAATTTAATAACTAACTCGTCAAAGTTGCTCCATTTAGTCCAGGTGACGTCGGCCATAATCGCAAAGTCTGATGTCACATCACGAAAATAACTTACAGAAATCTGCGATGGCAATTCTATACCTGCGTTAATCCCCGTATCTGAAAAGAAAGAACTCGCTGGTCCAGCACCATCAATCAATGCCTGCAAAGTCGGATCTACGGTAAAATCTACGTCTCCACTTAAATTTGAATCCACTGAAGAACGATATGCGAAACCAACTCTTGAAGATGAGTCAATATCGTATAATAAACCAATATTCCAGCCAATATTCCAGTCATCGCCTTCTAATGATTGAGAACTATCCTGTGCTAGATTTCCTGGTATTAACCCCAACCCGCCGGGTAAACAGGTACCTACAGCCGTAGCCTGATCCGCGCCACCTGCCTGAACCAAACCAACACAGACTGATGCAGAATCTATATTATTCTCAAGCTTCGCCTCGATATACTGTAAACTCAAGCCTAATCCTATAGATAAATCTTCATTATATTTAAATGCAAAACTTGGATTAATATTAACAGTTGAAACTTCAGAAAGAGTTGCCCCATAACGACCAATCCAGTCCGAGTTATAATCTGTAGATAATCCAAAAGGGACTGTGATTCCGACGCCAAACCAGGCATCACCACCCAGTTCAGTTGTGTAATAAAAATTAGGTACAAAAGCAGTTACACCACCATCATCTGCAGCTCCAGGTATAGGTGCACCTCCGCCTAATGCACTTAATGATGAACCGTTATCCGTAAAATCGGCAGATGGTGAAATAATATGGCCTGCAACTGAAATCTGGCTGCCTTTTAAACGAGTCATACCAGCGGGATTAAACCACACTGTAGATGCATCTTCGGCAATTGCTGAACCACCAGCAAACGCATTACCCATACCGCTTGCGCTATTTTCAATTAAGGCAAAACCAGCTGCGGAAGCCTGAGATGCGAACACCCCACTAACCAGAGCAGCTGTTATAGCAATATGTACTGAATTATTATTTTTCATATTGTACGTTCCTGTTTTATATTTAATTATGGAATAAAATCAATCATAAACATGATTTTTGATTAATCAATTGATATTTTTACAAATAGCATAGTTT
>Ga0316205_10004473_pt1 | contig 12208 bp, 12 predicted proteins | sample 3monthpyrite_MG_FD_204941 | JGI IMG/M metagenome (GOLD analysis project Ga0316205, IMG submission 204941) | Microbial mat bacterial communities from mineral coupon in-situ incubated in ocean water Damariscotta River, Maine, United States -... | ecosystem: Environmental > Aquatic > Marine >... | reverse complement strand
CCAGGGATATATCATATTTGTCACGAAACTTGCCGCACATAGAAAAAATTTGTCTTTACTATTCTTCAGCAGGGCAATGTGATGTACTGAAACAGGATATTCTTTACCTGACCGTCTTCAGGGCACTAGAGCTGGATAAGAGTCTGATTCGAACACGCAAGGAATACCAGCAGCGTGTTTCCAGAGCATCAGGTCAGTTACGGGTAGTTGCAAATGATATTTGCGAGATACTTCTGGATAGTTTGAGTTATTATCAGTCTATTAAGCGGCAGTTAAAAAAACTGGCTAATCCGGTCTGGCTTAAATCCTTAACGGATATCCAGTCGCAATTATCTCATCTGGTATATAAAAACTTTCTACAGAAAACGGATTATGAACATCTGCAAAACTATCCGCGTTACCTTAAAGCACTTGAGAAACGACTGGAAAAACTACAACAACAGCCTGAGCGTGATACGCGCATGATGTATGAAACAACCCCCTTCTGGAAAGACTGTCTCACACATCTGGATACCTCTAGTACCATTTTGGATGACAATGAGGAGTTAATGAAATTTCGCTGGATGCTGGAGGAATTTCGTATTTCCGTGTTCACCCAGGAGATAAAAACCGCATATCCAGTGTCATCCAAACGCCTCAAGGCACAGTGGGCAAGAGTAGTACAGAAATCATAATAATAAATATTACTATTAAAATCAGCTTATTATGCGTTTATTGTGTTTGATTTGATGTTGTAAAGTGGTTTTTTACATGCAGATCCATTAATATTACCACTTCCTTATGTCTTGGGTGTCACTTCATGATAGATAAGCTGAAAGTCGAACAATGCGTTGAAAGCCTGTGTCAAAACGGATGTGCAGCTGTTAATGCAACGATTGCGGTCATGGAGCAGGATATTCACAGTGTGTCGCTTGATGGTTTGCATCCGGAAGAATACAAGATGGTTCTCTCCGAACTAAAAGCAATTATGGATGTATATGATGGGCCTTGCGAAATTACGGCACCTGAAATTCTCCCCGCAAAAAAAATTGCTCAACGATAGTTTTCCCCGACACAACCTTAATCAATATTTCTTAATTAATTCTTTCAGTATTTGTCAGTGAGTTGTATTACTCCGGAAAAATTTCCGTGAAGCTGTGAATAGCCGGGTATTCAAGAATCTCTCTTACAGGTGCTTTTGAGTCAGGCTTGTATATTGCGCACAGATGCTGGATGCCATATTTTTCTGCAGATCGAAGTACAGGCAAGCTGTCATCAACCAGTAAGGTGGCTGAAGGATCAAAAGGTTCTGTTGACTGCAGTAATTCCCAAAAGTCAGGGTTTTCTTTCGGAATACCCAGATCGTGTGCACATATCAGACGGTCAAAATGACCACCTAGCTGGGTTCGATCCATTTTAAGTGCGAGGCTTTTTCCATGAGCATTAGTGACCAGTACTACGCGCTTGCCTGTCTGACGGGCGAGATCAAGAAAATCGGTGACATGCGGGTGTATGGCAATCAGATGGTCAACCTCCTCTTTTAATAACGCGATATCCAGTCCAAGTTCATTGCTCCAGTAATCAACGCAATACCACTCCATGGTACCTTCTGCTTTGCGGAAACGTGGAAATAATTCATCTTTTGCCTGATCAACATTAATGTCGTTAATTTGCGCAAAACGTAACGGTACATGTTCCTGCCAGAAGTAGTTGTCAAAGTGAAGGTCGAGCAGGGTTCCGTCCATGTCGAGAAAGATGTTGTTTATCGTTGACCAGTTAAGTTTCATAGCAATAACGTTATAGCTGAAAAACAAGATAGTAGCACCAATAGCCTGAAAATCCACCTTGATAAATGTCTGGAACAAGCTAAGACTAATAGTAGGTATGACTAAAGGTAGGCTGAATTATGATGATACTCCGGCAAATAGTTTTAATGCTGATGATTTCAATGGTATTAATACCTACGCAGGCAGGCAAGAAGCAAGATCCTTTTCTGGAAGATCCTGAAGCTGCAGTAAATGCGGTAAATGAAGGTGTGTTAACGTTCCTGTTAAAGCCCCCGGTAAAGGCCGTGCACCATCATCATAATACCCTGACGATTTCACCGCAAAGTATCCGTACAGGGTGGGTAAAACTGTCGCAGTGTCATAAAAACCTGGATAAGTTTCCACGTGCCGAGATAGTTTATAATAAGTACCGGGTACGCAAAATTAAACTGACCATGCACAAGAATATAGAAAAGGCCTGGGTTGAAGGCGGTCGAATTCAGCTGGAAAATGTGGGTGCAAATGCAATTGTTTGCATGCAGGCCGAGAGTAAGGCATTGAGGTTACAGCCTGATGGTAGTTTTATTATCCAGAATGGCCCCTTTATGCGAAAGTTTCTGGATGGGTATTACCCGATGCGTGTTTCTATGGATATTCTTTTACCAAAAGGGCTGTCATATAGCAGTGTAACCCCGGTTGAACAAAAAGGGTTTAGCATTCAGCAGAATGGGCGTAATATTCACTTCGATGCCTGGTTTGAAGGCAGGCTGGTAACCCGGATCAAGTTGAAAAATATAAAAGTAGATAAATGAGTAAACCTAAAATACTGAATACCCGTACAGTAGCTCGTACACGTCTGTTTCATGTTCAGGAAGTCGATCTTGAATTTTCAAATGGCACGCAAGTGCGGTATGAGCGCATGAAAGGCTCAAAGCGTGGTGCAGTTCTGATTGTACCTATGCTGGATGATGATACTGTTTTATTAATCAAGGAATATGGTGTCGGGCTTGAACGTTATGAGTTGGGTTTTCCCAAAGGCAAGATAGATGGCGATGAAGAATTGCTGGATGCGGCGAATCGGGAATTACAGGAAGAGGTTGGTTATGCATCGAAGCAATTGCAGCATATCCAGTCGGTAACACTTGCCCCCGGATATATTGGTCAAACGACACATATTGTACTGGCAAGGGATTTATTTGTATCCACAGCTGAAGGCGATGAGCCTGAAGAGCTGGAAGTTGTTCCGTGGAAACTGAGCGAGCTGGATGCGTTGTTGTTACGCGATGATTTTACCGAAGCGCGCAGTCTTGCAGCGATGTATATGGTTCGGGATATATTACGTAGTGGATAATCACCTGGTTTGAGGCGATTAATTAATTTCATGCAGAGTGGATTTTCGCTTTTCAGTTTATTGTTAGCGAAATCTTTTCTTCGAAGTCAGGACTGAAAAACCAGCTACCTTTCCCATTTCTTGAAGCGCTTTTTACAGTACTTGTGTAGTGCAGCATAATCAGCGAAAAACATCTCAAACCCTTCTTCGGCGGGTTCGTCATATTCACAGTAATCATTTTCATAAACACGGCATATTTCAGGCCGGGTTTCATAAATTCCACAGCGGCCATCTGTTTGCAAATGTGTGCACTGGCTGCGAAACATTAAATACCAGCCGTCTTCATCTTTATAGACGTTTACATTTTCATGTGAGATCTGCCAGAGTAGATGTTCAAAGTCATATTTTGAACGCGGTGTTTCAACTTGTTGGGTAAAGTAGGTGCAGCAGCGAGAGCCAGGGCAGAAACTGCATTTATTTTCCGGGGTGATTTCAATTTTTGCTATGTCTGGATTATTCATTTATTTTCTTTAGTAGTTCAGGTACGGTTACTTTTGAAGTCAAAACGGTCAAAGGTGAATGTGTCATCTTTAAGATAACCGGCTTCTATACGCATGGGTTGTTCCCCCACAGTAATGTCCAGTATACGCCCACGTTGATAAACGCCTTTGGGTGTTAATAATGTAGGTGGGGTATTTTCATTATTTGAACTGCTGATAAAAATACCCGCATTGTGTTGATTAGAATCCTGACCATCAACAATGTAGCAGGTTGCAGGTAATAAATTACCGGGAATCAATTCTACGCCAATATTAACCTGATTGTCCTGATTGCGTATCCAGCGAATAATGGCAATTTTGGTGCAAAGCTCATCGGTTCCGGAGCCAGGCAGGTTACCTTGTTCTGTGAGCAGCCCAATAATATCGCCTACACGTACATCATGTTGTGTCATATTCTGGTCACTCAGGCTGAGTCCGGTTTTGCTTTCATTACTTACTTGCCAGGGTTCCATTCGATGGTCGCCAACGTTGTCAGCATGAGATTTCAGGGCTTGCTTTAGTTCTGCTTTATTCATAGTTAAAAAATGATAGACAGCATCAATTCCAAAGGTAACTTTTGCAATGCGATGGCTATCAGTTCTTTCTGCTTTACGGGTTGTCTGTTCCTTGTGTGGTGGTATTAACAACTTTAGTAGTTGTTCTTCCGGGATCAGCGCTTTCTTTTCCTGTCCTGTTTTTATAACAGTAATATCTGCATTGATTTTGTTGGTCAGTGGATGAGTGTCAAAAACACGCGGTATTTTCAGGTTGCGGTTTGCTGGAATTTTATAAATAGCCCTGGGGGCTTCATCACTGGCAAGGTCAACAACAAAAATACCAGACTGGTCAGGCCCGGGTTGCTGAGACAGCATGTTGCAATACTCAGACAGGCTGAAAAGCCGTTGGTAGAGTTGTTCAACAGCGCCGTATGGCATTTTAAACGGATCGAGAAATGCAAGTATCATAATCTGACGATACATCAGGCTAATGCTGGGAGCAGATGCTGAACTGACATCACTTTCATATTCGTAATTTAACAAGGCAGAACGTTCTGCGAGCAGATAGAGTTGGTGAATATCCTGAAACAGAAATTCAGGCGTCGACAGATAAGTGCGGTAGCAATTTAATAAAGCCAGAGACAAAGCCTCTATTGCACAGTACAGAGGTGTAAATAACTGATCATTCTTGAGTGTATTTCCATCTGCGAGCAGATTACGAATGATGATTTTGTAACCATCTGCAATGTGCGTACAAAACAATGTTACCTGATGATGGATCTTTTCACGTTCATTTTCTTTTGAAGAAATGCGTTTTAATGCATCCTGTGTGAGTGATGGGTAAATTTGTATCGCAACTTTTCGGTACTGATCCAGTAATTGCAAACGCTTTCGATCACTTACCTTTTGTCGGTTGACAGCCTGAACAGCATCCATAAGCTCGCGTACGGTCGGAGCAGAATTTAACAAAGGGAGTTCATTTAGCCATTCAGCCAGTTTGCCTGTGTCCAGAATAGCTTCAGGATTGCGAAATTCCTGTTGCTGTGGTGCTCTGATGATGACCTTGTCTGTGCCTTTCATTTCTTTACTTATGATCTGTTTGTAAACTGATACCTGATTAACGTGTTCTGTTCTGCTGGGGTTTGCGCGCTGAATGCCTTGTATTTTTTTGCCCGGGTCTGCCAGGGCGTCCGCCATGGTTATTTCTGGGTGGGCGATTGATTTTAACCGGGGGTTTGATTTCTTTCAGTAATTCCTGATCGATATTACCCATGGGTATCTTGTGTCCAATATATTCTTCTATTTCGGGCAGGGAATATGCAAAATCTTCACACGCAAAACTGATAGCATCGCCACTGGCGCCTGCGCGCGCCGTTCTGCCGATACGGTGCACATAGTCTTCCGGATCTTGTGGCAAGTCAAAGTTAAAAACATGGCTGACGCCATCAATATGCAAGCCACGTGCCGCGACATCAGTTGCGACCAGTATATCGATTTCACCATTTTGAAAACGTTTTAGCAGTGCCTGGCGTTTGGTTTGTGGTACGTCACCAGACAGAATGGCCGACTGGATATCGTTACCTTCCAGTGATGCACGAATCTTCTCTACTGTGCGTTTTGTATTCGCGAAAATAATACTACGGGTTGCATTCTGGGTTTTTATCAGGTTTACCAGTACCGGTATTTTTTCACTATTGGCAGTGTAGTAAGCAATCTGGGTTACTTTGTCTGCAGTGACATTTTCAGATTCTATGATGACCTTTTCTGGTTGATTCATATGTTCATAGGCCAGCTCAGTAACCTTGAAGTTCAATGTAGCCGAGAACAGCAGGTTAAGTCGTTGATCTGGTGGTGGCATGCGCCTGAACAGGTATCTGATATCAGCAATAAAGCCGAGGTCAAACATGCGGTCCGCTTCATCAACAACCATGACTTCAATATTGCGCAGGTTGTAAACATGCTGTTTGAAATAGTCAATCAGGCGGCCGGGTGTGCCAATCAGAATGTCAATTCCGGCCTCGATAGCTTTGCGCTGGCTTTCATAGCCAGTGCCACCGTAGGCAAGTGCAAAACGAAAATCAGTGTGTTTGCCCAATTGCAAGGCATCGCTATGAATCTGGATGGCGAGTTCACGTGTGGGCGCAATAATCAGTGCGCGTGGCTGACGTTTGTCAGATGTCTTTGTACTGCGTAATAAGTGATCCATACCCGCAAGCAGGAAAGCTGCCGTTTTACCTGTGCCCGTTTGTGCCTGGCCAGCAATATCTTTTCCTTCGAGTGCAAGAGGAAGTGTGTCTGCCTGTATGGGGGTGCAGAAATTGAATCCAGTCTCTTTGATGCCGGCCAGCAATTGTGGGTGTAGCGGCAGTTGGTCAAAGCGGATGTCGGATAAATGTTTTTCACTACTCATAGAATTTCTGTCAATGCCCCGTGTTTTGAATTTTTTTGTTTAAATAATCCTGCGGCACTTATCTGAATGGCCTGCAAATAAGGCATTGATCTTAACAGGTTTATTGGTGAATGCGTATCTATTCAGTATTATTTATACGACTATTTTTGTACAGAAGAAAGCCGAATAACTTGAAATCCATCGCGGTTTCCGCTCAAATGGACTAGAATAAAATTCAAGGCAGCAAAACAGGAAGGGATTTTAAAAGCCCCGAGCTTGCCTGTTAACCAGTAATAACGATATAGGAGATAGCGCCACGTGAGTGACCAGATTGTGTATCTTTCTGATAGTTCTTTTGAAGATGAAGTCCTGAAATCTGACCAGCCGGTTCTGGTTGATTACTGGGCTGAATGGTGTGGGCCGTGTAAGATGATTGCCCCGATCCTGGATGAGATTGTTGGCGAATATGGGGATAAACTAAAAATTGCCAAGCTGAATATAGACGACAATCCGGATACGCCACCTAAATATGGTATTCGTGGCATCCCGACATTGATGCTGTTCAAAGGTGGTAATGTTGAGGCGACCAAAGTGGGTGCTGTTTCCAAGTCGCAACTTACGGCTTTTCTGGATAGCAATTTATAGTCACAGTTCCTGCTGCCGCCTTGTTTTCCTAAAGCACTGGACGGCAGCAGAATTCCATGCTATCTTTGTTTTTAAGAATAATCCTATTTTTTAAATCATATAAACCTTTTCTAAAAAACAGCACAGGTACCCCTGTAATTGATTAACTGTCCATGACGGGCCAATCCTGCTTGTTCAATCCTTCGTAAAAAAAAGATACTACAAACCATGAATCTTACTGAATTAAAAACCAAATCTGCGGCCGAACTGGTCGAAATTTCTACCTCTCTTAAACTAGAAGGGCTTGCCCGGTCCAGAAAACAGGACGTTATCTTTGGCATACTCAAGGCCCAGGCCAAAAATGGTGAAGATATATTTGGCGATGGTGTACTGGAAATACTTCAGGATGGTTTTGGCTTTCTGCGCTCGGCAGACAGTTCATATCTGGCGGGTCCTGATGACATTTACGTCTCTCCGAGCCAGATACGTCGTTTCAGCTTACGCACCGGTGATACAATTTCAGGAAAAATAAGACCTCCCAAAGATGGTGAGCGTTATTTTGCACTCCTGAAGATAAAAGAGATTAATTTTGATACACCTGAAAATTCAAGGAACAAGGTTGCGTTTGAAAACTTAACACCGTTATTTCCTACTGAACGAATGCGTATGGAAATGGGTAATGGCAGTTCAGAAGATATTACAGCTCGTATCATTGATCTTGCGGCTCCTATTGGCAAGGGTCAACGTGGTCTGATCGTTTCACCACCGAAGGCTGGTAAAACCATGATGCTGGCAGCGTTTGCACAGTCCATAGCCTTGAATAATCCTGATTGTCATCTGATGGTTCTGTTAATCGATGAGCGCCCGGAAGAAGTAACAGAAATGGCGCGTTCTGTTCGCGGTGAGGTTATCTCAAGTACATTTGATGAACCTGCCAGTCGCCATGTACAGGTTGCTGAAATGGTCATTGAAAAGGCCAAGCGACTGGTCGAACATAAAAAAGATGTTGTTATCCTGCTGGATTCTATAACCCGTCTGGCACGTGCGTATAACACGGTGATTCCATCTTCAGGGAAGGTGCTGACTGGTGGTGTGGATGCGAACGCGTTACATCGTCCCAAGCGTTTTTTCGGTGCGGCACGTAATATCGAAGAGGGTGGCAGCCTGACGATTCTGGCTACCGCACTGGTTGATACCGGTTCACGTATGGATGACGTGATCTATGAAGAATTTAAAGGTACCGGTAATATGGAAGTTCATCTGGATCGCCGTATTGCTGAAAAGCGTATTTTCCCCGCGATCAACATTAATCGTTCCGGCACACGCCGTGAAGAAAAAATTGTTGATCAGAATGAACTGCAGATGGTCTGGATTCTGCGCAAGCTGTTACACCCGATGGATGAAATTGCTGCAATGGAATTCCTGATGAACAAGCTGAAAGACACCAAAACCAACGATGAATTCTTTAGTTCTATGAAACGAGGCTAATAACAATAGTTCTATAATTTATTGTTATTTTTAGAATTTAATTTCTTTTGTACTCTGACTTTATCATGAGTAGGTGAATCCATATTTATTGCATTTTTTTTGTGGATTTAACTTATGTTAATCTATTTTGAAATTCAGTTAGATTCCGAGCATCTATAGGATGTTCAAACCGGTTATTACGAGGAGTACCTTTGTGATTAATTTAATCCGTTATTCATTATTATCGGCTATTATTTTCCTTTTCATTGCGTGCGGTGGCGGAGGTGGTGGTTCATCTAGTGGCACCTTGTCAATCAGCTTAACTGATGCCCCTGTAGATTCTGCAGAAGCCGTTGTGATTTTTGTTACCGGAGCAACCATACAGGCAGGTGATGGCACAAGAACAACCGTTGCTGTGAATGATCCCTTGACCAACAAGCCGGGTCGAAGCATAGATTTGCTGAAGCTGACAGGCAGTAAAAGTGTTCTTTTGTTTACAGATGTAATGACAGCGCAAGACTATAGCTGGATCAGGCTGGATGTCGACCTTTCACCACAAAAAAGTTATATACAGATAGCGGGTAATCAATATGCATTGACTTGTAACAGTTGTCTTCAGAATGGTATCAAGGTTAATCGAAGTTTTACTGTCAGCGCTGATGCAACCCAGGCATTTGTACTTGATTTTGATTTACGCAAGTCAATTACAGACCCCCAGTCGAATAACACTTACAAGTTACGCCCAACTATCAGAATGGTAGCTGCAAATGCTGCGGGCAATATAAGTGGTAGTGTCGATGGAACATTGATATCACAGTTAGGTGGTGTAACGGGTTGCAGTGTTTATGTATATCAGGGGCAAGTTACCCCGGATGATATTTATCTTCCTGATACGGGTAGCGTCCCTACAACGCATATTAATCCTGTAACAGTGGCCAATGTTAGTCTGGATACTACAACAATGACTTATTCCTATGATGCAGCGTATTTGCCAGCAGGGACTTATACAGTAAGTTTAACCTGTGAGGCAGAGAATGATAATACGCCGCTTGATGATGTAATAGCCTTTACACAAACACGTGTTGTAACTGTTACCGCCGGCTCTTCAACAACAGTGAATTACACCGTACCTGTGACCGTACCTTAAGGCTTGTTTTACTGTTTGTGCTATCCTTTTTGTTTTAGGGGGTTTATATGCTGGGTATTACAGTAAGGTTTGGTGTGTTACTGGTACTTTTGTCGGGTTTAGTGGCTTGTCATCCATATGACCCACGTATCAGGCAGGATCAATATCGTTCGGCTACTCCGCCTCCGCACGCACCTGCATATGGTGCCAGAAGACATCATTCGTATCGGTATTATCCTGACCCCGGTTTTTATTATGATACAACCCGCAGGCTGTATTTCTATCTGGATTCCAGAGGTAGCTGGGCATTTTCAGCCAGACTACCAGACAATCTGCGTGTTTACTTGTCTCGAAGAAGCGTCGGGATACAGATGGAGTCTGATCGCCCATATACACGGTATCGTTCTCATCGAAAAAATTATCCCCCCGGTTTGTATAAAAAAAATCACAAGCGCCATGGTAAACCGAAGAAAAACAAGGGTAAAGGGCGAGGTCGTCAGAATCGTGACGACTTTAATGATGACTTTAATTTCTAAAATTTGCTAAAGAATTCACAGAATACGTCGTTGCCATAGAATAGAATCTAAATATCATTGGTGCATAGCTATTTCTGATCGAAGTAGTACAGAGCTTTATTGAAAAAAGCCAGAACGCCTGAATTAAATACCCGGATTGACTATGAAACAAATGCTTATAGTATTCATGATGTTGTCCTTTTCAGCGCAAGCTGAAGACTGGTCTTTGTCTGGAAAACTGAGCACGCTGGGTATATCTATGGAAATAGGTCGACCTATCAGCGGCAATCTTAGTGGTCGTCTTTCAGCTAATTTGTTTACCTATGACGATACAATTACAGAAAGTGGTATCGATTATGATGTCAGTCTTGACCTGAAATCAGCGGGTCTGCTGCTGGACTGGCACCCGGGTAATTCTGCATTTCGCCTGACAGTTGGTGGTTATATTAATGGCAACTCACTTGGCCTGGATGCCAAAGCTATTGCGGGTACGTTTAATATTAATGGTACAAACTACTCAGTTAATGATGTGGGTTCTTTAACGGGTAACGTTGATTATAAGTCAACAGCACCTTACCTTGGTATTGGTTGGGGCAATGCCGGTCATGGTGGCAAAGGCTGGGGTATGTCATGGGATCTGGGTGTGTTGTATCAGGGCTCACCTGGTGTAGGTCTGGATGTGACTTGTTCGCCATCATTATCAACAGCACAATGTACAACCCTGACCAGTGATGTTAACGCCGAATCACAGGCATTAAGAACAGATATAGAAAGTAATAAATGGTATCCGGTATTCTCGCTGGGTGTTTTGTATCGGTTTTGACGATGGGGTCTTTTTGGAATTCGCGGCCAGGATACCCGTTATTTACCTTTGCAGGGATTGGCATAATAGCCGCTCCTGGCCGCGAACATAAAGCCTGATTTAATCAATCAAACTTCTTATCCCCTAAATTCCGTAAACGATTTATTCGCTTGTCCAATGGTGGGTGAGTTGCCATCAATGAACTGACTTTATCACTGAAATTCCTGAACGGATTTACAATAAAAAGGTGTTGTGTTGCACGGTTGGCAGTTTCAAATTTAACTGTTTCAGCGCCGAGTTTTTCCAGTGCCGAGATCAGTCCCTGTGGGTGACGGGTCAGGCGAACACTGGATGCATCCGCGAGAAATTCTCGCTGGCGTGATACTGCCATTTGAACAAACCTTGCAACTAATGGTGCCAGGATGGCAAAAACAATCATGATAATTATTACAATGCCGGCACCATTGCTATTGCGTGAGCCACCGCTTATTCCTCTGGAGCGACGGCCGCTGTAGATGCTACCTCTCAATATACCGTCACTAACAAGTACGATCAGGCCGACCAGTACACTTACAGCTGTTGCATAACGGATATCCCAGTTAACGATGTGACCTATCTCGTGACCGACAACCCCTTGTAGTTCATCGCGTGTGAGGTTGTTGAGTAAACCCCGGGTTACACCCAGCGAGGCACGGTGTGGAGACATGCCGGTTGCAAAGGCATTCATGGCATCCGTTTCAATGATATAGACCAAAGGTTTAGGGATGCCTGCAGCCAGTGACATTTCTTCAACGACATTAAATAGCTGCGGTTCCTGATCGTATTTGGCGATGTGAGCCCCTGTCATTTTCATGATGATGCGATCACCGCGTTTGAATGCTATCCATGTCCAGATCAGGCTGACAAATAATAAGACCAGGCTTCCGAGTACTCCCCAGGTACTGAAAAACAAAATCGGGTCATTTGTTTCTACGGGGATTGCTCCTACTGATAGCTGAATCGACCAGCCGATGAGATAACCGAGTATCGCAGCAATGACAAACAGAACAATAACCAGTTTCTGTGTTGCAGCCTGGTTTGCTTTGGCGGCAGCGATGAAGTCTGTTCGGCGTAACAGTTTTTGTTGTACTCGACGTCCGGGTGGTTTGTCTTTATGCAATTGTGCGCCACAGAG
>Ga0316205_10004472_pt1 | contig 12211 bp, 11 predicted proteins | sample 3monthpyrite_MG_FD_204941 | JGI IMG/M metagenome (GOLD analysis project Ga0316205, IMG submission 204941) | Microbial mat bacterial communities from mineral coupon in-situ incubated in ocean water Damariscotta River, Maine, United States -... | ecosystem: Environmental > Aquatic > Marine >... | reverse complement strand
AAGTCGCCAAGAAGAAAGTGAGTAAGAAAAAGGCCAAAAAGAAGGTCGCCAAGAAAAAGGTGAGTAAGAAAAAGGCCAAAAAGAAAGTCGCCAAGAAGAAAGTGAGTAAGAAAAAGGCCAAAAAGAAAGTCGCCAAGAAAAAGGTGAGTAAGAAAAAGGCCAAAAAGAAAGTCGCCAAGAAGAAAGTGAGTAAGAAAAAGGCCAAAAAGAAAGTCGCCAAGAAGAAAGTGAGTAAGAAAAAGGCCAAAAAGAAAGTCGCCAAGAAGAAAGTGAGTAAGAAAAAGGCCAAAAAGAAACTTGTTAAGAAAAAAGCTAAAAAGAAAGCTGCGCGTAACAGGCGCTAAGTTTTTAATTTTAGCTAAGTTATTGAAAATGCGGATAAAATATCCGCATTTTTATTGTCTGTAATAAAAAGATAATGACGCTTTTTAATTTAATTTTATAAATTCAACAGTTATTACTAAGATATTTTTTCAAATTGCCGATATTTAAGACAATAGGCGCTAAGTAGAAAAATTTATTATGGTATGTAACGGATATGTTTGATGACTCTAAAATAAAAGAAGCGAAAATTTTAATTGTTGACGATCAGCCTGCGAACGTCACTTTGATTGAGAAAATACTCGATATTGATGGCTATCATAATGTCATATCGACGACCGATCCCACACAAGCAGAAGCAATATATGTTGAGCAAAGCAGCGACTTAGTTTTACTTGACCTTAATATGCCGTTGATGGATGGTTATCAAGTGTTAGCAAAAATACGTGAAGTTGATCCGGATTACCCGCCTATTATTGTTTTAACAGCACAAAGTGATCGCGAGTCGCGAATTAAAGCGCTGGACATAGGCGCGCGTGATTTTTTAGCCAAACCTTTTGATCGCGTCGAGCTAATGACACGGATCAGAAATATGTTAGAAGTTCGCATTATGGCCAAGGCAATGAAGAATCAAAATAAAATACTGGATTCAATGGTTAAAGAGCGCACTCAAGAACTGAATAATACCCGGCTTGAAGTCATTAGACGCCTGGGTCGGGCCGCTGAATACAGAGACGATTTAACCGGATTTCATATTATTCGTATGAGTCGTTATTCACAGTTGCTTGCATTAGCCGCGGGCATGTCAGAAGATGAAGCGGAAAATATTCTTAATGCCAGTCCAATGCATGATATCGGAAAAATTGGTATTCCGGACAATGTTTTATTAAAAGCCGGTAAGCTCGATGCGGAAGAATGGGAGTTGATGAAAACACACGTAGATATTGGTGTAGAAATACTTTCTGGTTCTGATTCTGTATTAATGAATATGGCAGCAGAAATTGCTCAAAACCACCATGAAAAATGGGATGGTTCAGGATATCCCTGTGGCTTAAAAGGAGAAGCGATTCCATTAACCGGGAGAGTTGTCGCGGTTGCTGATGTTTTTGATGCGTTAACAACTGCTCGCCCATATAAAAAAGCATGGAAAGTTGAAGATGCTATTGATTTTATGGAAGAACAAAAGGGTCAACATTTTGATCCGAAATTAGTTGAACTCTTTATCGGAATACTGCCCGAGATTCTTAAAATTCGTGAACAGTATGCAGAGTAAAATTGGACCGCGATAAACTTCATGACAATATCTAAAATAAAAATTTTAGCGGTAGATGATAATGTTGTTAATACTAAAGTATTGACACAGTTTCTGCTTAAACAGGATTATGAAGTCATTACGGCCGAATCTGGCGAAGAAGCGATTATAAAGTTTCAGGAAGATGCACCAGATATCATTCTGATGGATATTATGATGGGCGGAATAAGTGGTCTGGAAGCAACGGCAAAAATTAAAGCGTTATCAGGGGGGAAATGGGTACCGGTCATCTTTATGAGCGCTCTGGTATCAGATGAAGATAAAATCCGCGGGCTTGAGGTTGGTGATGATTATGTTACTAAACCTGTTGAATTTAATATCCTTGGCGCCAAATTAAAAGCGGTTCAACGTATAGCCGATATGCAGTATAAGCTCTCAGAAACGATGAGTGAGCTGGAGCAATATAAAGAAGCTGAAGAACGTGAGCAAGTTATGGCTTACGACTTAATGGAAAGTTTATTTGCTACAGGTGAGCATGAAGGTAAAGATTTTCATGTTTGGCATATTCCGGCAACGCGTTTTAGCGGAGATTTGATTATTTCAGAAAAATATTCTGATAATCGTCTTTATTTATTACATGCGGATTCAACAGGGCATGGTTTAACCGCTGCGCTTCCTTTATTGCCTGTATCTCAAACATTTAACCACATGGCAAAAGATGGTTATGGCATTGGCAAAATTGCCCGAAGTATGAATAAACAATTAAAAGCAATAATGCCTATTAATCGTTTTGTTGCGATGTCATTAATTTTAGTCGATTTTAAAAGTAATGTGATTGAAGTGTGGAACGGAGGTAATCCATCAGTATTCCTTCTCAATGAAAGTAATGACATTGTTAAACGATTTGATTCTACGCATCTGGCCCTGGGCATTCTTCCGGATTCATCTTTTGATGAAACAACGGAGTTTGTAAGTTGTGAAGGAAATAACGCGATTGTGCTTTATTCAGATGGGCTGGTGGAAGCGAAAAATAGTGATGGTATAGAGTTTGATGAAAATATGTTAATTGATAGTTTTAAAGGTAATGTTGATGCGGCAAAGTTGAGGAACAATATTGTGGATGCTGTATCTAAACATTTAAATGGAAAAAATGCGCACGATGATATGTCATTAATAGTGCTGAATACTCAATTAAATCAGGAAGATTAACGTTTGAATTTATGACTGATAAAACTTAAAAGCAAAATAATAATCCCGGAAAACCACTCTCTAATATGTTGGACAAGCCCTCTGTTTTTCCATTTCTCATAAGTAACCAGTTCACTTTTTATAAAATTTTTTTCAAATAAATTAAATATTTGTTGATGACTTTTTGCATCATAAACTTCAATGTTGGCGTCGAGATTTAAAAATTGGTTCCATCTGTCAAGGTTGCTTGAACCTAAGCTATACCAGTTATCACAAAGAATAATTTTTGCATGATTAAAGCGAGGTTGAAACTCGTAAATTAAGATTTTTGCCTTTAACAGGCGACGATAATATCGTTGAATACCATAATTAATCCACTTGTGATCACTGTGTGGCCCGGGAAAAAGAAGTCTGACATCAACGCCTTTTTTTGCCGCATAGCGTAATGCACGTCGAATTTTCCAGCTGCTAATAAAGTAGGGTGAAGTTAACCAAACACGGTCTTTGCTTGCCCGTATTCGCGCGATGATCGCGCGAATTATCTCGTTTCTTTCGGTACCAGATGCAATTAAAACGTGTGATTTATTTTCTTCTTTTTCAGGTTTTTCTGTTTCTTCTATAATTAACGGAGAACGTTCCTCCCCCCATATCTGATAAAAAGAATGGCGTAAATCTGAAATAATATCGCCTTTTATTTTTAACATAACATCATGCCAGGCATTGTCACTCATATTTTCACTAAAGTGATCAGTAATTCCTGCGCCACCAATAAAAGCTATATTTTCATCAACAACTAATAATTTCCTATGATTGCGCTTTAAACTTTTCCCTGGCTGAAAAATATTTACAGGGTTATAAAAAACAAGTTCTATTTTTGCTTCTAATAACGTGTTTTTGTCGATGTTATTTAAATTTTTTGAGCCGAATTCATCGAGTAAAAGCAAAACATTGATACCACGTTTTTTTGCTAAAATTAACTCGTTGATGAAGCTGTTGGCGATTTTTCCTGATTCAAATAAATAGGATTCAAATAAAATAATATTTTTTGAATTTTTTATTTCTTCCAGCATGGAAGAAAAATAATCAGTACCATCAACCAATAATTCAAAAATATTATTATAACGCCAGGGATATTGGTATTTTTTTTTCATTATATTTTAATTTCGATTACTTTGTTATTTTCTATATGTAACGCAAATTTATTATTATAAAGATCCTGAATTTTTTTACCCGCAAGCTGATAACGCCAGCCTTTTAGTAATGTTATATCTGTTTCCCCATTGATGAATTTTTCAAGCATTTTTCGATTAGCAATATTGGACACGCTTATATTTTGATTGTTTGCAATGATTTTTAGCTGAACTAATAATAAATCTGCAACAATTTCCTGTTCTGCCGTTAATCGTTTTGGTTTTTTTACTGAAGGCAAGCTTGCATCATCGAGTTCCAATGCTTTTTTGACACAGTTGAGTACGCTGTCTCCTGACTTATCAATAAAAGCTTTTTTAATATTTGCGATTGATTCGAGTTGTAATTTGTTTTTTGGTAGAAGTTGTGCAATAGCAAGAAGAATGTCATCAGATATAATCCAACGTCGGGGTAAGTCCTTTTTTATAGCCATTTCCTCACGCCAGTGAGAGATGTTTTTTGCTGCAGCGAGTTGTCTGGGACGCAGGCGGTTAATACCTTTAACGCGTTGCCAGGCTTCGTCGAGTTTTGTGACGTATAACTCTTTTTGACACAAAGAATCAAACTCTTCATTCAGCCAGTCTTCTCTTCCTTTTTCTTTAAGTTGTTGTGTTAATAATGGGTATAGCTGACGTAAGTAAATAACGTCATCACTGGCATACTTAATTTGAGCTTCACTGAGAGGCCGTTTACTCCAGTCGGTGCGGGTATGTGCTTTATCAAGTTGTATGCCTAAAACCTTACCGACTAAAGAACCATAGCCGACTTGTTCCCCATATCCTAACAAGCTCGCAGCAAGTTGTGTATCAAATAGAGGTTGAGGAAGTTGCCTGGTTAAATCATAAAATATCTCATAATCTTGTCGTGCTGCGTGTAATACTTTTAATTTACTCTGATCGTTAATGAGATCCATTAATGGACTGATGTCATTAATCGCAATGGGATCGACACAGGCAACAATATCGTCAGTGGCAATTTGTAACAGACAAAGCTTTGCGCGGTAGGTTTTCTCACGAACAAACTCTGTATCGAGTATTAAGATGGGAGAATCTTTTATGCTGAGACATAGTTGTTGTAATTTATCTGTGCTATCAACATATACAATTTCATACTCGTTAGAGGTGTTATTCGACATTTTTACAAATCCTAAAGGCTGGTTAGGGCTTTATAATAGCAAAATGCTATTTCTTGTACGAGTTATGCGAGGTAAGATGTTACTTGAAGCCAGATATATGAGTAAATTAAGCTAATGTTACAGTTAAGTAAAATATTTTGGGACATTTGTCGTTTAAGAACAGGGCCGCAAGCACTACCTGTAAGGCTTTATTTTCTTATTATGGTTGTTTTAGCCGCTATTATTGTTGATAGCTTTAGTTCCTCTATACTAATTCCTAAATTAACGAGTCTGGAAATAACAATAACAATTGTTATTTATAATACCGTATTGCTCGCGGCTGTTTATTTTCTGTTAAAATTAGTAGGCTACGCTGAACGGGGTTTGCAAACGATAACGGCAATAGCGGGTTCGGGATTATTTATTAGCCTGATTTTACTGCCTGCGCTATTGCTAATAAACACCTCGTCGCAAGAGATAAAGCCATTTGGATTTTTAATTTTGGCAGATAATATTTGGCGTCTTGCAGTGAATGCACATATATTCCGTCACGCTTTATCCATCAGTACACCCATGTCTATGATAGTATCGATAAGCTATTTACTTTTCGGCATATTGGTTGCTGATTTTTTATTACCCATCAATGCATCTTAAATTTTAAGGAAAACTATGCACATTCATGTTCTTGGTATTTGTGGTACTTTTATGGGAGGTCTTGCATTATTAGCGCGTGAACTTGGCCATACCGTGAGCGGTTCTGATGCGAATGTTTATCCGCCAATGAGCACACAACTTGAAGAACAAGGTATTACCCTGATGCAAGGCTATGAAGCCGGGCACCTGAAGCCTGTGCCGGATATTGTCGTGATTGGTAATGCTCTGTCGCGCGGTAATCCTGCGGTTGAAGCCGTTTTAGAACAAGGTTTGCGTTATACTTCTGGGGCACAATGGTTATTGGATTATGTTTTACACGATCGCTGGGTGCTGGCGGTTGCGGGAACACACGGTAAAACATCAACCGCAAGTTTATTAGCGTGGTTGCTTGAAGATAATAAAATGTCACCTGGCTTTTTGATTGGTGGTATCCCCGATAATTTTGGTATTTCTGCGCGTTTAGGTGAAACGCCTTTTTTTGTTGTTGAAGCCGATGAATATGATACTGCTTTTTTCGATAAGCGTTCTAAATTTGTACATTACCACCCACGTACTTTGATTTTAAATAACCTTGAATACGATCATGCTGATATTTTTCCTAATATCGAAGCAATACAAACGCAGTTTCATCATTTAATCCGTACGGTTCCGGCTAATGGCTTAATCATTAGTCATGCGGACGACAAATATTTGGACGAAACATTAGAACAAGGTTGTTGGACACCGCTTGAATATTTTTCCGGGACTCAAACTAAAGGCTGGCAAGCGAAGCCTCTTAGTGATGACGGAAGTGAATTTGATGTTATGTTTGATAACAGTAAAGTGGCTACGGCAAAGTGGTCAATGCTGGGGCAGCATAACATGCAAAACGCGCTGGCTGCGATTGCAGCGGCAAGGCATGTTGGCGTGCCCGCTGCTTTGTCAGTTGAAAGCTTGTCGGGCTTTAAAGGTATAAAGCGCCGTATGGAAGTTCGCGGTGTGGTGAAGGGAGTTACGGTTTATGATGATTTCGCACATCATCCAACAGCAATTCAACTGACCCTTGATGGCTTACGAAAAAAAGTGGGTGATAAAAAAATTATTGCCATCTTAGAACCTCGATCAAACACCATGAAAATGGGTGTACATAAAGCAACGCTGGCAAACTCGTTGCAACTGGCTGATGAGGTGTATATATTTCAGGCAGATAGTTTAGAGTGGGATTTAGCGAAAGAATTAAATTCAGATTCGATACAGGTCTTTTCGTCAACACAAGCTATTATTGATAAAGTACTTAGTGAAGTAAAAACTGATGATCATATTTTAATTATGAGTAATGGCGGCTTTGAAAATATTCATCAACGACTACTGGATGTTTTAAAATCAAGAGTACTTTAAAAACTATAATGTTTTAAAATTAACAATAGCTAGAAAAACATAGAGATAATGCATGATAAATGAAAAACAGCCCCCCGTTATTTTAGCTTTAACAGGCGCCTCTGGTGTGCAGTATGCTTTACGCTTAATGCAATGCTTACTCGATGCCGGTACGCCGGTTTATTTAATGGTATCAAAGGCGGCACAAATTGTTTTATCAATGGAAACGGAATTAAAAGTACCGGCAAAATCTGCGGAAATGGCGCGATTTTTTACTGAATTGTATAATGCGGAAGCAGGGCAGTTAGAGGTTTTTAGCCAGGAACAGTGGACAGCACCGATTGCAAGTGGCTCTCACAAAGCAATGTCAATGGTGGTTTGTCCCTGCACCACAGGAACACTGGCGGCAATCGCAAATGGTAATAGTGACAATCTGCTCGAACGTGCAGCGGATGTGATGCTCAAAGAAAGACGGCAACTCATTATGGTAGTAAGAGAAACGCCTTTTTCACATATTCATTTAGAAAATATGCTGCGTTTATCGCAAGCTGGCGCAACCATAATGCCGGCCAATCCCGGCTTTTATAATAATCCAACAAAGATCGAAGAAATTATTGATTTTATGGTTTCACGTATTTTAGATCACTTAAAAATCGGGCATACACTTACGCCGCGCTGGGGTGAAGGGTAAAAACTGGGTTTTTTCGTATTTTGTGCCACACTTGATGAGGTATAAGATATTAAGTTTGTAAATTTTTATGTGTTTTTTTATTGTCGATGTTTTTAAAAGACCTTGATGTTGTAAAAACTGAGACGTTACAAAAACGGGATGTTGTAAAAACTGAGATGTTATAAAAACCAGATGTCGTAGAAAAAGATGATAATTCCACTATTTCCCCTCAACGCTGTTTTATTTCCTGGTGGTCCTTTGCCATTGCGCATTTTTGAGCCTCGCTATCTCGACATGGTGAGTGACTGTATGAAGTCAGAAAAAGGCATTGGTGTGATTTTAATTGAGCAGGGACAAGAGGCGGGTGCAGCGGCAAAATCGCATGATGTTGGAACAATGAGTTCAATCGCGTATTGGCATAAACGTAAGGATGGTATGCTAGGGGTCACCTTAAAAGGTGAGCAACGTTTTAAAGTGATATCGAGTGAAATAAAGCCTAACCAACTTATTATTGCGGAGATTGAGCTGCTCGATGAATTTAAGCCGATCAGCCTTGATAAACATTCTGCGGCGCTTGTTAAACTTCTCAAACAAATCATTGCCTTGCTCGAACCACCTTATACTACAATGGAAAAATTTTACGATGATATTGAATGGGTCAGCGCCCGACTCATCGAGCTCTTACCTTTAGAGTTTAAAGATAAACAAAAAATGTTATTGATGGGGAATGTTGAAGAGCGAATCGAATACCTGTATCCATTATTAGTTTCAATGAAAATGCTTTAGCTTGTCATTGCACTTAATGAACCGCTGCGCGCTTCGTCAGTATTACCCTAACCTGCTCCGCACGTTCTGGCATCGATGCAATCGCAATGACAAGGTCTGGTTTATAAAGTCAAAAATACCTTCTCAGCGGCATTCAGTGTTTTTTCTATATCTTCATCACTGTGGGCACTTGAAACAAAACCTGTTTCATAAGATGACGGTGCAAGATAAACACCTTCATCTAACATACCGTGATAAAACTTTTTAAAGCGTTGATCATCACAAGCACTGACTTGCGCAAAGCTGCTGATATTTTTTTCTTTATTAAAGAAGAAACCAAACATCGCGCCGGCCTGATTCGTTGATAAAGGAATATTCGCTTTTGCCGCACGTTCTTCTAAACCAGCGGCCAGCTTGCTTGTTTGCTTGCTGAGAGTTTCAAAAAACCCCTCTTGAGAAATGATCTCTAAAGTTGCAAAGCCTGCAGCCATGGCAACAGGATTACCTGATAAAGTTCCTGCCTGATAAATTGGACCAAGTGGCGCAATTTGTTCCATGATTTCACGTTTGCCACCAAAAGCGCCGACCGGCATACCGCCGCCAATCACTTTTCCTAAGGTGGTCAGGTCAGGTTTAATATTATAGTGGCCTTGTGCGCCACCGAGTGACACACGGAAGCCACTCATCACTTCATCAAAGATAAGTACACTACCGTATTCATCACAAACTTCACGCAAGCCCTCAAGGAAACCGGCAACAGGTGGAATACAATTCATATTACCGGCAACAGGTTCAACAATAATACAGGCAATTTGTTCACCGATTTCTTTAAAAGTTTGTTTTACTTCTTCAATGTTGTTGTAACTTAAAGTCAGAGTCATTTCTGCTAGCGCAGCGGGAACACCAGGAGAGGTTGGAACACCTAAGGTCAGTGCACCTGAACCGGCTTTAACCAGCAACGAGTCTGAGTGACCATGATAACAACCTTCGAACTTTATAATTTTATCGCGTCCGGTATAACCGCGCGCTAAACGCAAAGCACTCATGGTGGCTTCGGTGCCGGAACTGACCATTCTCACCATGTCCATTGAAGGTACTAATTCACAAACACGATCTGCCATTTGAGTTTCAAGTTCAGTCGGGGCGCCAAAGCTCAGACCTTTTTGCATGGTGTCTTGTACGCTCTTTAAAACATCATCATGCGCATGACCAACAATCATCGGTCCCCATGAACCGACATAATCAATGTATTGATTATCATCTTCATCATAAACATAAGCACCCTTGGCTCTTTTAAAAAAAATCGGATCTCCGCCAACGCCTTTAAATGCGCGCACGGGTGAATTAACACCGCCGGGAATATGTTTTTGAGCTGCAGTAAAAAGTTGGCTTGAGCGTGACATAGAAAGTCCTTTGTTGAATTTTGTTAATGGTAGTGAAGAGTGCAGAAGAACAGGGTTCGTAAAGGTTATTTGTTTTCCTTTGCGAATGCCATGACTTTGCGTTCTCTGCGTTAATATGTGATTTTGTTAGATTCCAGAATATTTAAATTCGAGCATGTGGTCATATGACAGATTTTATCTAATATACTCTTGGCCTGTCTATACTCTTCATCACCTCAACAAATTGCTTGCTGGCGGCGAACACATCATGCTGAGCAAAAATACCGTGAATAACCGCAAGCATATCTGCTCCTTGCTCGAGTAGCTCTGGAGCAGTATCGCTTGTGATACCACCAATGGCGACAATAGGGATTGAGATAGTTTTTTTCGCTTCGGCTAAAAGTGAGAGTTTTGCGGCAGGAGCATCTGGTTTTGTTAGTGAAGAATAAAAACGACCAAAGGCAATATAATCCGCGCCTTGAGACTGCGCTTGTTGCGCAAGTTCAATCTGATTATGACACGTAATGCCAATGATTTTATCTGGCCCAAGTTTTTTTCTGGCACTGTTTATTTGTGTATCTTTTTGTCCAAGGTGAACACCATCTGCGTTGACCTTGGTGGCTAATTCAATATCATCATTCACAATAAAGAGTACATTATTTTTTTTACATAATTGACAAAGTGTCCGTGCTTCTTGTTCTTGTTGTGTGATGGAAGCCGTTTTGTTCCGGTACTGTAAAATAGTGACGCCACCATTAATAGCTTGTTCTGCCATATTGAGCAGGTTCTCAGACATTAATTTTGCATCAGTTATAGCATAAAGCCCTTTTAGTTTTTTATTCATCTGATTGTATACATCGATATTTTATACATCATGATGTTGCCAGTAAAAACGGTGCGGAATGTGTTGGCCATCAGCGCTAATACGATAAGCATGCTTTAATGTATGCCAGCTATAATCTTGTGCCTCGTTAACCGCAGTAAAGGCATCAAGTCCTTGTGCAACTAATGCGGCGATGGCAGAAGCCAGAGTGCAACCTGAGCCATGATATTCATGCGGCAGCCGCTCCCAGCTAAAAGTTTCAACATGCTTTCCCTGGTTAAACCATAAATTATCGACATGTTTTTTATCTTCATGTGTGCCGGTTAATAAAACAGACTCACAACCTTGCTGCATTAAGTTCATACCGCATTCTTTGAGATCATCTTGGCCACTTAATTTGCGCGCTTCAGGGCTATTTGGCGTTAGTATAGTTGTATGCGGTAATAAGTATTCTTTTATGGCATCGAGCATATCGCTCTGAATGAAGTTTTTCCCGCCACCCGCGGCAAGAACCGGATCATAAATGACAGGTAAACCAGAATTTTGTTTTAGGATGTGACTAATTGCTTTAATAATTTCAACGGAGCTGAGCATACCAATTTTAATGGCTTTAACTGAAACATCTTCAAGTAACTTACTTGTTTGCTCGATAAAAAAATGGCTATCAACACCTTGTGTACCATAAACATTTTTAGTGTCTTGTACGGTTAATGCGGTAATCACAGGCACAGCATGACCTCCCATGCTGGCAATACTTTCAATATCCGCCTGTATGCCTGCACCGCCGGTGGGGTCAAAGCCAGATAAACATAAAATAGTTGGAGGAGATTTCAGCATCATTTGTAAGCAGATAACTTTTCTGTATAAGATAGTGCTATGTATTATATGCTATAAACGGCACTAGAATGTACAATGATATAAAAATATCGGTATATAGTTGGCCCGGTTAAAATACTCTTATTGTATTTTTCAATTAATTTTATCCAATAGTTTTTAATTTATAGCGTATTTATAATGCTTTCTTAAGTGTGATGATATTATATGAAGAGCGCAATACTCTTTATGTTAATGCTACCACTACCACCGGAAAAACATTTACAACTTCTGTTTTTTGATATGAACGGATGGGTTCCATTTTGTTGTTCATAGTTAGAGTTAATTTATTTTCTGCTTAAGTTAAGTATGGCTTTTACCATACGGTGTTAATTTTATTAGGGCGTCAGCTTCCCTTAGTCTTGCGAAAACGAAAAGAGACTTCCGTGCGGTAATAAAATAAGTGGTTTTTTATGGCGGTTGCAAAACGGTTTAATGCCATGAATAGCATCATGACTGATACGAGTTAATGAGCACAGAATCACAGTCAATGCTTGGTTATTTAGTCAATATCAATTTATTCTGGCGGGTGATACGCAAGTGGTAAGTGTGACCGTCGTGTTCGATCAGGATCACCTGTTTGCCGCCAAAAAGTACTTGGCTGCTATATTTGCTTTCAATAGTT
>Ga0316205_10004471_pt1 | contig 12214 bp, 9 predicted proteins | sample 3monthpyrite_MG_FD_204941 | JGI IMG/M metagenome (GOLD analysis project Ga0316205, IMG submission 204941) | Microbial mat bacterial communities from mineral coupon in-situ incubated in ocean water Damariscotta River, Maine, United States -... | ecosystem: Environmental > Aquatic > Marine >... | reverse complement strand
CCTGGACTCGCAGACGAACGCGGCGCTCAACTCGGTCGGCTTCAAGGTCCGTGGCGCCAAGCGCCTCGACGTGGCCTGCGCCTACATCTCGGGGCAGCGCGGCAACGCCCTGTCGATCGTGAGCGGCAACCCGCTCGGCGTGGCGCGAGAGTCGACCGAGATCCACTTCGGCCGGCTCACAGCCGTCGACAACGGAGACGCCAGCGCAGCATCGAACAGCGCCGTCATCATCGGCAACAGCTCGTCCGACATCACCTTCAGCTACCTGCACTTGGCGAACAGCCAGACCTCGTCCGGCTCGGACTACGAACTGAACATCTCGTCGTCCACCGTGAAGCGAGTGAAGGTGCTGTCGGGGTACATCGAGGCCAACACCGCAGGCCAAGAGATCAGCGTCGTCAGCGGGGCCCTTGGAGACGTGCTCATCGCGCCGGCCGTGTCGGTCAACGACGGCACCGACGCCTGGAGCATCCCGTCCGTGGCGAGCGCTGCGACACTCAACCTGCCAGCGCACGGCACCCTGATCGACGTGACTGGCACGACGGCCATCACCGCGTTCGGAAAGGGCTACCCGGGGCGTCAGGTGTCACTGCGGTTCCCTGCCGGAGCAAGTTGGCCGGCGGTCAGTGACTCGGCGACAGCCAAGCTGGCCGGCGTGTTCACGGCAGCCGGCGACGACGACCTGCTGTCCATGGTCGCGGACGAGTCCGGTGTCTGGCGAGAGACCTCGAGGAGCGTCAACTGATGGCCTACGGAGCGATCATCGCAGCGCTCATCGGCGCGGGCGGCAACGTCGCGGCGTCGAAGAAGGCGGACGGTGGCAAGAGCCTCGCCCCGTTCAACCCGATCAAGTTCGGTCGGGCTGCACGCATTGACGTGCTGTCCACGTACTTCCCGGAAGAGTTGGGTCGGTTCCAGATCAGCGCCGCCGAGGCCCGGCGCCTGTACCGCGACAACCCCGCCAGCGTGCACCGCGTCGGCCCGCCGCTGAAGCGGCACAAGGAGAGCAAAAACGGGGTGCGCGGCTCGTTCTCGAGGCACGCCAAGAAGTTCGACATTGCCGCCTCGAAGATCGCCGAACGCGGCAACACCAGGTACGGCGGAATGGTGCAAGGCCCGAACACGCGGTTCTTCCGCGTGCCGACCAGCGAGGAGTTCTCGCAGATCGCCAACAAGGCGTTCGCGACGGCCACCAAGGAGGCCGAGGTCAACGCCAACCGGCTGCGCTCCAGCGACCTGTACCGCCCGCTGTTCGAGCGCTCCGAGGGCCGGCTCGGTGAGTTCGGCAGGCAGCTCGAGTCGGCTACCGAGGATCTTGCATCACGGGCTCTTGGCCAGGCCGCTACGCGCGGCACGCTGAGCAACCCGACGGTCGCTGCCCGGGCCACTGCGCCCATCGCGCTCGCTCGCGCCACCACGCGACAGCAGCTGATCGACGGCGCGCAGAACCAGATCCGCGTGCTCTCGGCAGGCGGCGGGCTGAACACCCACCTCGCTGGGTCGCTCAGCAAGTTCGGCGCCCTCCGCGGGCAGAACCTCGGAGCCTACACAGCCGGGCTCGGCGCTTCGCAGGCTGGTCGCAACATGAGCGCCGGCCTGCTCTCAGACGCCGGCGGCAGCCTCGGCGGGGCCTTCGGCCACCTCATGCAGAACGGCGGCGGCGGTGGTGGCGGCCCATACGGGAAGACCAATCCGCCGCCCGGTGCCGGATCCGGAGGTGCGTGGTGGCAGTAGGCATCAGCGAGTTCATCGCCCTCGGCGACGCGCGCAACCGTCGCATGCAGTCGGCTGCCCTGCTCGAGCAGATGCCGACCCAGCGACGTCGCGCCGAGTTGGAGAACGAGCGTCTGCAGCAGATGATGGAGCAGTCGTCGTCCTTGTTCCCGGACCAGCGCGACCTGCTCGGGCTGCAGGTTGCCGGCGAGAAGCGCCAGGCTGAGATGCGCGAGAAGCTGTACCCATCGATCCTCGAGTTCTTCGACGCGACGCAGCGCGCCGAGGACGGCCAGATGCGCGTGGACAACGAGCTGATGGGCGCCTTCGAGCGTCTCGAGCAGGAGTTCAATGTGCCCATCCCGCCGCGCGACAGGCAGCGTGCGCGCGAGGACTTCATGCTGATGATGTCGAGCGGCATGGGCATGGACGGCCAGTCCGTCACGGACCCCATCACTGCGTTCCGCCAGGCGGTCAGCGGCATCGACGGCGGGTCACTGGACGAGGCCCCGGGCCCTCTCGGGTCCGGCGCGGCCGAGGCGATGCGACTGGCCTTCGAGGCGGACGAGGCCGCGCAGGCCAAGGAGGGCTCGGCCGTCACCGAGGCTGAGGATGGGCTCGACGACCTGCTCGCCGTGCTGGCGCGCAGCGGGCCGGGTGGCGCTGTGGCTGCCCGGCAGATCATCGAGGGCCTCGGCGCAGACCCTGGCCTTGACGAACTGCGTCAGGCTGCGACGTCTCCGGCGCTGCGCGACCTTGGCGCACTGCGCGGGCTTGCGCCGGCCGTGACCGGCAGCGTCGACACGCTCGTTGAGTTCTTGCGGTCCGGCCAGGGCGCGGGGCAGGCGTACTCGGCGCCGGACACGCTGTCGAGCGAGCGCCAGCTGCAGTTGCGCATGGGCGGCCTCTAGACCATGGTCGACGTCGCCGCACTTCAGGGGTTCGCCGCGGGCAGCTCGATTCCGTCGACTGCCCTGAACCCTCCACCCAGCGCTGCTCAGCAGGCGGCGCCCGACTTCGCCGACGGCATGGCCGGCGGCATCACAGGGCTGGTGCGTGCGATCGAGGCTGATGGCGACCCGCTGCAGATCGAGATGCGCCGCGGGCTCGTCTCGTCGATCATGTCCGACATGCTCGGCATGAACTTCCAGCTCCCGTCGTCGCAGCAGCTCGAGTTGCAGCAGTTGCAGGGGCAGATCGCGATCCGCGAGCAGCGCAAGAAGCTCGACACGTTCCTGGTCGACGACGTGTTCGGTCACCTCATGGACAACCGCGAGAGGCTCGGCATCGACGAGTCGATCCGCGACAACCCGGACAGCTTCCTGGCTGCCGTTGGCCGTGGCAAGGAGGCTGGGATCCTACCGGACGGCATCGAGATCAGCCGGTCCACGCTGGTCAGCGCCGGCCTCGAGTCCGCGCTCATGTCGCCGCAGCAGCGCACGCAGCAGTCGCTGTCCACCACGACGAGCAACATCCGCAAGAGCGCCGAGGTGGGCGAGGTCGTCGGGGCTGCAGCCGAGGGCGAGGGCGCGCTCGGCCAGGCCATCACAGCCGGCATCGAGGGTGCGGAGGAGGGCAGCGGGCTCAACCTCGGCACGGGCATGCTCACCGACATCGACGAGCGTCACGGCGCCCAGCGCCTGGCCGGTGCGTTCCGGGACCTGCGCGCACAGCGTGGCGACATCGAGGGCCGCCAGGTCTTCGGGGCCGCGTTCCTGGAGCTGTACGGACCTGCCATCGCGGACCAGCTGGACAGTCTGCCGACGGACGACGCGGGCGCCCTCCTGTTCGGGCAGGGAGCCGGGGACGCTGGCGTTGACGACGAAGCCGTGTGGTTCCTCGCGACCATCCTCGGCCAGATAGCCACCGACACCGGCCAGGACGTTGGGTCGCTGATGCGCGGCATCGGGCTGAACTACACCGGCATCAACGAGGAGAGCCACGGCGCGGAGCAGGCCCGCATTGCAGCGCAGCGGGCTGACGGTGGCAGCGGTGGCAGTTGACTTCGCCAAGTCGCTCGCCGACGAGGTGCTCGGCGACGTAGGCGTCAGGCTTGGCATCAAGGCCGCGAAGGCCCGCGGCTCGTTCGAGAACGTCAGCGACGAGCCCGTGCAGGTTGTCGATGTCACCGGCGCGTTCAACGTCGACAACGAGGGCTTCCGGGCCACGCTGCTCGCGCCGAGCAAGTACGCCGATGACCCGGAGCTGTTCTACGGACCGTTCCTGCAGGTCGGTAGCTACTTCGACATCGGGCCCGACTGGCTGCAGTTCGCGATCGACAGCGTTGTCGACCCGCTGAACCTCGTGACCGCCGGGACAGGCGGGGCACTCGGCAAAGTCGGCATCCGCGGGCTCACGAAGGCCGGCCGGCAGGCGTCGCTCATGAGCACGCTCGGCAGGGTGGCTCAGGCGCGCAAGTCAACGGGCGCGTCGGTCAGTGGTGCCGACATTGTCGACGAGGCGATGCAGGCCCTGGAGGTTGCTGGCAGGCTGACGAGCATCGGGTCTGACGAGTTGGTCGCGGCGGCCAAGGCGGGCGACAAGTCGCTGAAAGCCACGCTGCGCAGAGCGGCCGACATGGCGCCCGACGGCGAGACCAAGCGCCTGCTCGAGTCGTTGCGCCGTGACCGCGACGTGCTCGGCGAGATCATCGACCGCGCCGACGACCTGCGCGGCATCAAGCAGATGCCCGGCAACGTCTTCCTTCAGGAGACGCTGAGCGGCCGGATCGCCGCCGGTCAGGCACGCGCGCCTATCGGGATCGTGAGACCCGCCAACCCGGTGCGCCAGCCGCTCACGTTCGCCAGGCAGATCGTCGGCTTCAGCCACGGTGGCGACGACGTGCTGTTCCCTGGCTCCGCGCTGTTCAGCGAGGGACTCGACCGCGCCATCGGCAAGCTCCCTGGCGAGGCTCTGCCGGAGGGCGTTGACGACATCGGCCGCACGCTCATCGAGGCGTTCCGCCCGCGGGTGTTCCGTCGAGGCGACGTGACGGTCGGGCACGCAGCGTTCTCGGTGCAGGCCATGACCGCTATGCTCGCCTCTCCCGGGGCCCCGGCGTTCGCCGCCCTTGGTCACGGTGCGATCGACGACGCGGCTATCGACGGGATCTGGCGCAAACTGAGCGGGCTCGCGGACAGCACCGACATCGACCGGGCCAGCCCGGCGTTCGTGCGCTTCAACGAGCTGCTCGAGCGCAACATGACCGCTGGTCGCAGGCACGCCGATCAGGTCAACAACGCGGCCAGGAACCGGAGCATCGAGGATTCCATCGCCGTGATGCACGCCTTCGGCGAGGCGCACGGTGTCGACGACGCCCTGCTCGGCAAGTACGACTCAACACTGCGCGTCATCTCGGACATGATGTCCGCCGACCAGCTGCGCTACGACGCAATCAGCCCCGGCAACGCGCTGGCCGCCCGCAGCTCACTCGGCAAGCTCCTGGCACACACGTCGGCAGCCACCATGCGCGACGTCCTGCGCCGCGTGGTTCCAGCCAAGAAGGTGCTCGGCATCCCCGTCGGCCGAGGCCCGCAGGATCAGATGGCCGCCGTCATCCCGCGGCTCATCGACCACCCGGAGTTGTGGGACGTTAGTGCCGTGACGGGCCGGGCAACGCTCAAGGCCGACATGCTCGACAAGGTGCTGACGCCAGACCTCGAGAGGTCTGCGTCGCCCATGCTGCGCAAGGTGCTCAATGACGCCGGCGGTGCCGAGAGCCAACTGGCCAGGCACCTCGTGGACGAGGGGGTGCACCCAGAGTTGGTCGAGATGTCCAACTTGATGAAGGGCAGCCTCGATGCCATCGCCCCCAACCTCATGTCCGAGGGGGTCACGCGGCAGTTGACAGAGAACTACTTCACGCGGGTGTTCCGCCCCGGCGAGAAGTTCTGGACCCAGTACAAGGGCGGTCCGACGGTGAGCGGCAACCAGTTCATCGCGAAGCTGTTCGACGGCGCAGACGACGGACTGCTCGGCGATCTGGCCAAGGCCGAGATCGGCACCGGCGACATGCTCAAGGCGGCGCGCGAAGGCAAAGCCACGCCGCTGCAGGTCAGGCGCTGGACCGAGGCCGCTGCGATCCGCGCGGAGGAGTTGAAGTTCGGCAAGGTTGAGTTGGACGGGATCAACGCCTTCAGCAACTACCTCTCCGACGTGAACGACGCGCTGCTGTTCCAGCGGCTGCGCCGAGAGTTGCCGCACATGAGCCCGCGCATCACGCGCGACCTGATCCGGTCCTACTTCGGCGACGAGGTTGCAGATGGGCTATCCGACGACGTCTTCCAGTACGGTCGCGTGGTCGAGGGCGAGCTTCCGAGCGCCCTCACGTCCGGCGACAACCCGATGTTCCGCCGGGTCACTGATCGCCCTGGCACTCGCAGTGATGACCAGGAGATTGCGCAGGCCGCGGTCCGTCGCGCTCTCGTCGGCACAGCTCGGCGAGATGGCGGAGAACTTGCTGCGCAGCGCGTCGCTGCTCGCCTCGACGGGGCCACCGAGATCAACGGCTTCGGCCTCGTCGACGATGCTGGCAACCCCGTTGAGTTCAACCCGGCCTGGGTCACGGACGGCATCCCGGACGACATCGTCGGTGAGAGGACGGTCCAGGGCTGGCTGCAGCACGAGTACAAGGTCGCCGAGATCGAGCAGTCGATCGTCGACGCGGTCACTGCTGAGTGGCTGAGCCGCGAGGTCAAGCACGGCAGTCGCGCGGTAGCTCTCGAGGCCGGGGCAAAGGCGCGGCGCGTGCTGGCGGCGGCAGAAGCCAGGGCCACCGTGGCCAGGCGGCTGAACGGCGCCAAGACATTCAACGGGATCGCCGTCACCGACGCGTCGGGCAACCAGATCCCGTTCCAGGCCGAGTGGGCGCTGGAAGGCCGTGTGCCGAAGGGGGTGACCGGCACCGTCAAGGGCCGGAGCCTGACGGCAGCTGGGATCCGGCGTGAGTTGAAGTCGGTTGTCGATGGCGAGGCCCTGAGCGCCGACATGGCAACCAAGGTGCAGCGGAAGTACGACGCCCTTGCGCGTGGTGCAGCGGCGGCCGAGGCTAGAGCGGTGACCCAGCGGCTGCTCGTCGCGGCTGCTGAGGAGGACGCGATAGCTGCTGTCGCCAAGTCGTTCCCTAAGGTCCGCTTCAAGGGGCGTGCGATCATCGACAGCGTCACTGGCAAGCCAGTGCACCTGAAGCCCGAGTGGATCATAGACCCGTCGAAGCTGCCGAAGACGCTGGTGGCTCGTCGAGCGATCAAGCAGGCGATCCGGCAGCGTGTGCGCGCCGGCGTCATGGACCGCACGCTCAAGAAGCAGACGCGCATCGAGCGCAACGCCATTCGCCGTGCCGCGCAGTTCATGCCGCTCGACGACATCGGGCCACCGAAGCCAGGCGATCTGTGGGTGTTCTCTCCCGATTTTCACCGACTGCAGGACGTGTTCCGTGTGTACTCCCAGGAGGGCGTGACCAGCAAGTGGATGCGCCTGTACGATCGCCTCAACCATGCGTTCAAGGGAGTCGTGCTCGGTGGCGACATCTTCCACTACAACGTCCTCGCGACCAGCCAGTTCGCCGCACTCAGCACGCTCAACCCGCGTGCCATGCTCGACTCATTCCGAGACGAGACCGGCGAGCTGCTTCCTGGTGTCGCACGCGCTGCTTTCCGATCTGCGGTCGGAGGCGCTGCTGGCGCTGTCGTCGGGTCAGGGCTCGGCGAAGACGATGGCGACATCGCTACCTTCAGTCTCGCTGGCGCGATCTACGGGGCACTGGTCGGCGGCGCGACTGCCAACGCCAGGCACGCTCGCAACCTCGCCCTGAACCCGGAGCACCTCGACAGCCTGCGCTGGATGGGCATCGGCGGCTGGACGGGCCGTCCTGACGACCGGAGCATCGGCGTCGCGCAGCGCGGGCTCAAGGCCATCGAGAAGTCGCTCTCCGGCTCGCCGGCTCTGAAGCACCCGATCACCGGAGCGCGCCACGTCATCGACGCCTGGGAAGACCAGCTCTGGGGCGTGATGCACAACGGGTCGAAGCACTTCTATTTCGACGTGACCTGGCGGCGCGAGGTGCAGCGGCTCGAGGACAGCAAGGTCTACGGCGAGAAGTTCCTGCGCGAGCAGTTCGAGGCCCTGAAGACTGGCCGCAAGGTCGACCCATCCGTTCCGGTTGTGGCGGAGGACATGGAGCTGGGCGTGCACCAGTTCGTGCAGGCCACGCGTCAGCGCATGAAGCAGGGCATTGCACGCGAGATCGTGCAGACGTCGAACAACGCCTTCGGCGGCCAAGCCATGTCGGCGCTCATGGAAAACCCGGAGTGGCAGCGCAACCTACGTCGCGTGCTGCTCGCCCCGGACTGGACGCTGTCCCAGTTGGCCATGACCGGCAGCATGTTCATGAACATGACCAAGGCGCAGCAGGTCGCGCTCGGATCCGTCATCGGCACTGGCGTCGAGATGGCCGAGATGGGATTCGACCCGGAAGAGAGCGGGCTCCCTTGGCGCGGCATGGCATGGGGCGCCGCTGCCGGCGGGATTCTCGGCAAGTGGACCGCCGGTATCAACAGGCGGCTCATGACCAAGGGCGACCTGATGGCGAAGGAAGCTCGTCGCATGACGGCGGCTGCCCTGGTCGGCGGGTTCACGTTCGTCAACTTGCTGAACCGTGCGTTCACCGGGCGCTGGGCGTGGGAGAACGAGGAAGGTCAGAAGATCAGCATTGAGATGCCCGGCATGACCGAGAGCGGGCGCAAGCGCTACGTGAAGCTCGGCAAGCCGTGGCTCGAGGCGTGGGAGTTCGCCGGCGTGGCGCACGCAGAGCGATACCCGTTGCCGGTGCTCGGCCGACTGCGCAGCAAGATGGCTGTGATTCCCAGCGGCGTGGTCAGCGTCATCGACAACAAGACGATATTCGGGCCCATTTTCTCAGGTGATGACACACCGGCCGAGACGGCCATCAAGGCCGTGCAGTTCGGCGTTGACACGCTGTCGCCGATTGTGCTGCAGGGTCCGGTGCGTGCGGCTGCCTCGGGCTTCGAGCCGGGCGAGTCGGCGGCCGGCGCCATCCGCCTGTCCGGCTTCCAGGTCAGCACTGGACGGGACCGGGCGCAACTCCCTATTCTGGGTGAGGCGATCAGACCGCCGACGCTCAGCGAAACACCATTCATCGGAGGCTTCTGATGGGCAGCAACTACATCACCCGCAACGACATGGGCGGCCCGCTGAAGATCAGCGACCCCGGTCACGGCAAGCACGGCGACCCCAAGTTGTCGCCCAAGGATCTGCTCAAGGCGGGCAGTTCGAGCCGCGACCTGTCGCACGCCGGCAAGGAGGGCAAGCCCTCACTGCGCGGAACCCGCCCGAGCCGACTTGACGGCCAGGCTGCCCCCGCCGGCAAGCCCCGCGCGTTCCCGGCCAAGGGCAAGGGCAACAACGGCGGACGCCCGCTCAGCTACTGACCTGTTCGCCAGCGGCATGGTCTGCGCTCTACAGGATAGTCCCTGGGGGGTGCCATGAAGATCCTGCCACTGCTGCTGGCCCTGACCGCCGCGTGCGATCCCGGCCACGTCGAGCCGGGCGTCGCCCGGCCGCCACAGAAGATCACGTACGAGTCCGGCGACGGCGCCGTGCATGTCACGCTCGAGACACCGCGCTGGGCCAACGAGCCGGCGCGCGAGTGGCTGATGAGGCACGGCACCGGATGGCTGGCATGGGAGGAGCAGGATGGTCAAGCTCTGCACGACCTGGACGACGAGCCTCGGGCCGCCAGTCCAGAAGCAGACCCTGGAGACGGACTGCGGTGAGGAGGTGACTCCTGACGAGCAGCGCTACCACAACGAGGCCCGGGCTGAAGCGCTGGAGGCCCTGCCGCCGGTCCCTGGCACGCCCGTCATCGACACGCAGAAGCCGCCGGCATGAAGGGCGACATCTGGAAGCCGCTCGCTCTCGTCCTGATGAGCACGGTGTTTACCGGAGGCGCGGCATGGGTGGTGGTGAGCGGGGACCTGGCGACCACACGAGCCACGCTCGAGTCGCACGAGTTGGCCATCGGCCGGCTGGACGCGGCGGTGTCGTCGCTCGAGAGCACGGCCGGCGATCTGAAGGTGACCGTCGGCCAGCTCGACACAACGCTGACCCTCACGCGAGAGTCGCTCATCAAGGCGATCGAGAGGCTGCAATGATGACCTGGATGCACTGGCTGTTCCTGATGTTCATCGGCGATGACGGCGTTGGCGGCATCGAGTGAGTGTCGCGCCCGTGGTGATCTGCTCGCCCGAGAGGGCCGGCACCTACGCCATGTGGCGCATTGTGCGCGAGCTGCAGCGCAACCGCGGCGACTGGCTGGAGTACCGCGCCCCGCGGTCCTGGGCCGGCACAGGCATCACCCTTCCTGACGCCGACCAGCAGGCCAGGTTCGGGGCCATGCCCAGCGGACACGTCGTCGAGGTCGACGGTGGCGGGCCTCACGCCCGGGCCGAGTGGTCAGACATCAGCCGAGCAGCCAGCTGCTGGTGGACGCACAGCCCGCTCGAGTGGGTCGTGTCTGCGGTCGATGACGACACGCCCATCGTTGTGCTGAACCGCGACCTCGACACCTGGGCAGCCAGCTACGAGCGCTGGTCTGGCGTCGCTGCGCCGGTTGGCCGGTGGGAGTTGTTCCAGGCCAGCGTGGCCGCTGCGCTGAGCGAGGAGGTCGACGAGGGAGCCGCCGGCATCGGCTGCTTCGACCACGACTCGCTGGCCGACGACGAGTGCCTGGCGGGCGTCGTAAGCTACGTGCGCTACCTGACTTACGACGTTCCGCTGGATGACCTGCAGCCCGAGGCAGAGGCCGTGGCCGAGCTGTGCCGGCGGTCAGCGCTCGCGCTCGAGGCGCCTGAGCACATCACCCAGCCTGCCGCCAGCGCGTAGGCCCGTCACTCGGCCACTCCCTCCACCTCGCACCCGGGTTCGGGCTGGGGCGGGACGAGGTAGGCGCACCGCTCGGCGAGGTCGTCCGGGTGGACGGAGAACAGTTCAGCCGCTGGGCCATGGAGCGCGCTGGCAAGGGACACCAGTAGGCCGCGCAGGTACTTGGACTCGGCAGCGGCTGGGTGCCCGTCGCTACTGGCAATGTTGTACGCGCTGTCGCTGACGTACCCCAGATCCGCGAAGCCGCCCAGGCTGTAGCCAATGAGCGAGGCGAACTGCTCCTGGTGCTCGCGAGGCACGCCCCACATGGCTATGTCGTTCATGTCGAACGGCCCGTCGTCGAGCAGCCTTTGCACGATCTCATTCGCGACGAAGCGCCCGTCATCGACTGGCTGTAGCGGTAGAGAGCCCGGCACGCCCCCCTCGGGCCGCAGCCTGGCGCGGAGCTTGGCGGCGATGAGGTCGGTGAGGGCTAGCCACTCAACCGCAGGGGCTGATGGCCGCCACTCCTCGGCGCACTCCCGCGCCACGTCGTCGATCCAGTCAGGCATCGTCGTCGGCCTCGTCACCGATCAGATCCGACAGCCACTCCGGCGTGGCTCTAGCCTCGATCATGTCCTCGTGATTCAGCCCCAGCGCGACGCACAGCGCCGACGAGTAGCCGCTACCGTGCCCAGTGGCCAAGCTCACCAGCGACCAGCGTGGGCTACTGCCCTCCAGGATCCCCGGGCGCACGTATTCGCACACACGCAGCAGCGTCTCGCGCATGGACACTGCAACTTGCTTGCCGCCGAGCAGGGTCAGCGTCAGCGAGTCCCCTCCCGGCCAGTACGGCGCGAGGGCGGCGCGGATGAACGGCCATGCGTCGTCGTCGTCGCTGTTGGCCCATGTGCAGGCGGCCATCTCCACAGCCTCCGCCGCCGCGTCGATGTCGCCCGCCGGATGGGTCAATGCGTGATAGGAAGTGTTGGCGAGGGCAGCGCCCAGCGTCAGGAAGTCTGGTCGTGGGTGCGCGTCATCGTCGGGCGGCGTCACCTCCCACGCCTCGGCCGTGCGCTCGAATCGGTAGCCGCGCAACTCGAGCAGCTCCCGCAGGTCGCCAGCCCCCGGGGCCCCGTTGACGATGGGATCAAGCACGGTTCTGAGCAGCCTGCGGAGGTTGCCAGCTACGATCGTTGACAGCGGATCGGCCAGACCGCAGTCGGCGACCAGCTGTGCAGCCACGGGCTCGATCAGGCCGGACACCGCGACCTCCATCATGGTGTGCTCGGTGCCGGTGTCGAGTCTGGGCGCCTCCGCATCCCGCGCCGCGCACACCTCACACCGAGTCTCGGCGACGTAGGGGCGCAGGGCGGCGCGGATGGCGTCTGCAATGGAGTCTTGATCTCCCTCGAATGACTGGCTCGCGTCATCGAGCGCACCGAGTACTGCGACGAGCGCCGCCTCCACCGCCGCGTCCAGGCTGGGCGGGGTGGCGGGGGCGGTCGGGCGCAACGCACGCAGCACGCCAGCAACCGCTTCGAGGTAGACGTCGGCCACGCCACCACTCTGCGAACCGTCGGGCGCCGTGGCGAACCAGCGAAAAGCGCCGTCAGATCCG
>Ga0316205_10004469_pt1 | contig 12222 bp, 12 predicted proteins | sample 3monthpyrite_MG_FD_204941 | JGI IMG/M metagenome (GOLD analysis project Ga0316205, IMG submission 204941) | Microbial mat bacterial communities from mineral coupon in-situ incubated in ocean water Damariscotta River, Maine, United States -... | ecosystem: Environmental > Aquatic > Marine >... | reverse complement strand
AAAACAGAAAAGTGTTATTAAAACAAGTAACTAAAGGAACTGTTCAACTAGTTATGCAATAAATTATGTATTTTTGTAATTCCCAATAATTTAAGTGAATGAGTCTAGTAACCGCTAAAGAAATTGCCAAAGTAACTAACCTAAGTAAATATGGGTTTGTTGGTACTTTTTTAGGGTGGTTATTAATGAAAATACTTCGAATTTCTACCATTAATAAAATTTATAATAAACACAAACATTTAAAAGATCTAGCTTTTTTTACAGCATTGTTAGATGATTTAGAAATTAAATTCGAAATTCCTGAAGACGATTTAAAGAGAATCCCTAAAGATGGACCTTTTATTACTGTTTCTAATCATCCGCTTGGTGGTATTGATGGTGTGCTATTATTAAAATTATTAATTGAAAAACGACCAGATTATAAAATTATAGCCAATTTTTTATTGCATAGAATAGAACCAATGCAACCTTTTATTATGCCTGTAAATCCATTTGAAGGCAGAAAAGATGATCAATCAAGTATTAGGGGAATTAAAAGTGCTTTATCACATATAAAAAATGGAAACCCGTTAGGTGTTTTTCCTGCTGGTGAGGTTTCAACCTATAAAGATGGAAAATTAATAGTTGATAGACCTTGGGAAGAAGGTGCAATTAAATTAATTCAAAAGGCAAAAGTTCCGGTAATTCCTATTTATTTTCACGCAAAAAACAGCTCGTTATTTTATGTGTTATCCAAACTAAATAGTAAATTAAGAACTGCAAAACTACCTTCGGAATTGTTATCACAAAAAGGAAGAGTAATAAAAGTTAGAATAGGTAAACCAATACATGTAAAAGACCAAAAAGAATATAATAATACCCAAGACTTTTGTGATTTCATTAGAAGAAAAACTTATATGTTGGCTAATCCTTTTGAAAAAGAGGTCAAAACATTAAATACATCTGCTCTAAAAAAATCTAAAACACCTAAAGAAATTGTTTGTCAAAAAAATAAAGATAAAATGATTCTTGAGGTAGAATCGCTTCGAAAAAATAATGGACGTTTACTCAAAAGTAAAAATTACGAAGTGTTTTTTGCGCCAAGTAAAAAAATTCCAAACATTATGTTTGAAATTGGACGTTTACGTGAAACTACATTTAGAGAAGTTGGAGAAGGAACAAATGAATCTATTGATTTAGATAAGTTTGATGGTTATTATCATCATTTGTTTTTATGGGATGAAGAGGCAAATAGTTTGGTTGGAGCTTACCGAATGGGCTTAGGTAAAAACATTTATAAAAAATATGGCATTGAAGGGTTTTATGTTCAAACACTATTTAAGTTTGAGCCTGAATTATATGTAATGATGGAGAATTCTATTGAAATGGGACGAGCTTTTATTGTAAAAGAATATCAGCAAAAACCAATGCCTTTATTTTTACTTTGGAAAGGAATAGTTCATATTACATTACGTTATCCTGAATATAAATATTTAATTGGTGGCGTAAGTATTAGTAATCAGTTTTCAAATTTTTCTAAATCATTAATGATTGAATTTATGAAATCTCACTATTACGATCCATATTTTGCACAATATATTCACCCTAAAAAAGAATATAAGGTGAAGCTTAATGACGCCGATAAAGATTTTGTTTTTGATGCTACACAGGCTGATATGAATAAGTTTGATAAAATTATTGATGAAATTGAGCCAGGAGCGTTAAGAATGCCTGTTTTAATTAAAAAGTATGTGAAACAAAATGCACGTTTAGTTGCATTTAATGTTGACCCAAAATTTAATAATGCAGTAGATGGTTTAATGTATATTAGGGTTGCAGATATACCTGAAAGTACGGTTAAGCCTGTAATGGAAGAATTTCAATCGGAATTAGAAAGTAGATTGGAGATTGAAAAAAATAAAGATGAAGTTAATGAAACTCCATCTTCATTTAAGTAAACTTTAGCAGCAATTACTTTCAGAAGGTGTACAACAAGCTTCAGTTTCTTTTGTCTCTTTTTTGGTTTCACAACAAAAATCATTGGCTTTACATTGTGTAATGTCTGAATGTAATTTCACAATAATACTTGTATCGTTTTCAACAATAGAATGAACTACTAAATTAGCAGTATGAAATGAACTATTTCCATATTCAATTTTAATTTCTGTATCTAAAAGTAATGGGTTTATGGCATTTACTCTATCAAATATTTCAATTGCTTTTGAAACAGTCATAAATGTACGTTTACCAAATTCTAATGGGTTTTCCCAAAGTTGTACAATAGTTTCTTGCCAATTGTTAGTTTTCCCACCGCAATCAACAGAATTGATAGTTGTGTTTTTAATTTCAGTTATGTGGTAATTTGCATTCACAAATTTATTTGAGGTGTATTCAAATAATAACAGTTAAAATTTTTTGTGTTTTCATAAGATTAAATTAAAATCGTAATATTACGATGTTGATTGATAAATTTTTTTAACAGGATTTTCCTGAGTTGTTTAATTTGTTAAAAAATGAAACTAATTGCTTTTGAATTTCGTTCCATCGTTTTGTATTTATACAGTAACAAATTCTTTTTCCTTCAATTGTTCCTGAAATAATACCAACGGCCTTTAATTCTTTTAAATGTTGAGAAATTGTGGCTTGAGCTAGACCTATTTCATCTACTAAATTATTACAAATGCATGCATTAGACTTAACAATATGTTCTAAAATAGCAATACGAGCAGGGTGTCCTAACACTTTTGATATTTGAGCTAAATTGTTTTGTTGTTCTGTAAATATTTGCGATTTAGTTGTGCCCATTTAATTATTTTAACATCGCAATATTACGATAATAAATTGAATAAAAAAACTCATTTGTTATAAATGAGTTTTTTTATTTTTTTAGAACCACTCTTTTTTGTTAGTTTGGTACATATAAATAAATTCTTCATCAGATTTTGTAAGGTAAATTATACCTTCAATTAAACCAATAATACTTGTTACTGCTGCACCAATACCGCAAGTTACAATAGTAATTGCTAGCATTATAATTCCTTGAGTAGTATAACCAAGTACAAATTTATGAACACCAAAAGGGCCTAAAAGTATTGCTAAAATTCCCACTAAAACCCTTTTGCTTTCTTCATTGCTTTTTGGAATTACATTTCCATTCTCATCCATAACTTCCATGATTATATATATTTTAAAATTAAGTCTAACAAAGCTACAACATTATGTTAAAAAAGTAGCGTCAATTGGTTCCCAAAGTTCAATTTTATTTCCATCAGGGTCTAAAATCCACCCAAATTTCCCATATTCATATTCTTCAATTTTACCTATAATTTTAACGCCATCTTCTTTTAATTTTGCTAAAAGTTCAACTAAATTATGGACCCTATAATTAAACATATATTCTTTTGTTGAAGGAGAAAAATATGTAGTATCGTCTTTAAAAGGGCTCCATTGTGTACTAGATTTATTGCCTTTTTCATCATTCCACCAAAAAGTACATCCCCAATCATCTGTATTAAAACCTAAATGAACTTTATACCATTCTTTTAGTTTTGAAGGATTTTGAGTTTTAAAGAAAAGTCCACCAATGCCAGTAACTTTTTTAATTTCTTTTTTGGTAGTTGATTCATTTTTTGAGAAAAAATGAGTTTCAACTTTATCAACAATTGTTTGTGCAAGCTTAATTTTAGACTCAACAGTCCACCCAGCAATATGAGGAGAAAGAAGTACATTTTCTGCATGAATTAAATATTCAAAAGCTTCAGGTAGCGATTCATTTTCGAATAAATTTTCGAAAGATAATTTTTCATATTCTAACACGTCTAAGCAAGCTCCTAAAACTTTTTTATTAATAAGAGCTTCCACTAAATCGTCTGTAACAACTGCTGAACCTCTAGCAGTGTTAATTATATAAAAAGGGTTTTTAAAATTAGTTATAAATTGAGCATTCACCATATTATGTGAAAGTTCATTAAATGGCGTGTGTATACTTAAAACAGTAGCTTTTTCTTGCAATTCTTTTAATGAGACCTGTTTGCAATTTTCGTCTCCAACACCTTCTTTTATGTCGTAACAAATTACTTCAACATCAAAACCTTTTAATTTTTTTGCAAAGGCTTTACCCATATTTCCGTAACCAATTATACCAACAGTTTTTCCGTCTAACTCAATACCTCTATTAGCTTCGCGAAGCCATTTGCCATTTCTAATTTCAAGGTCAGCTTTTTTAAGATTGTTAAACAACATTAAAAGCATTCCTAATGCATGTTCACCAACAGCATTTCTATTACCTTCTGGAGCCGAAATTAGTTGAATTCCTTTTTTAGCTGCATATTCTTCATCAATACTTTCTAATCCCGCACCAACACGCGCAATAAATTTTAGTTGAGTGGCTTTATCTATAAATACTTTATCAATATCAAATCTACTTCTAATAACTATACCTTCATAATTGCTAATCTTTTCTTCAATTTGTTGTTTGGTTGAAGTATAATCTACATCGCAAATACAACCTAGTTTTTCTAAACCAGTTTTAAGCAAGTTATGATTGTTGTCAATTAAAAGTACTTTCATTAATATTGTTCTTCTTCGTTTGGAAAATCTTTGCTTTTAACATCAGAAATATAGTTTTCAAAAGCATTATTCATTTCGGCATATAAATCTAAATAACGACGTAAAAAACGAGGATGAAACTCATGAGTCATACCTAACATATCGTGAGTTACCAATACTTGACCATCAACTCCATTTCCAGCTCCAATACCAATTACAGGAATTGATAGGCTCTTTGCAACTTCAGCAGCTAATTTTGCTGGTACTTTTTCTAAAACTAAAGCAAAACAGCCTAATTTTTCTAATAATAAAGCATCTTCTTTTAACTTTTCAGCTTCTTCTTCTTCTTTTGCTCTAACTGTATAGGTTCCAAATTTATAGATTGATTGTGGAGTTAATCCAAGATGTCCCATTACAGGGATTCCAGCAGTTAAAATTCTCGAAATAGATTCACTAATTTCACTACCACCTTCTAATTTCACTGCGTGCCCTCCAGATTCTTTCATAATTCGTATTGATGAATCTAAAGCACTTCTAGAGTTTCCTTGATAACTTCCAAAAGGTAAGTCAACTACAACTAAACAACGTTCTACAGCTCTAATAACAGAACTTGCATGGTAAATCATTTGATCTAAAGTAATAGGTAATGTAGTTTCGTGCCCAGCCATAACATTTGAGGCGGAATCGCCAACTAGTATAATATCAATTCCGGCATTATCCACAATTTTCGCCATCGTATAATCGTAGGCTGTAAGCATGGCAATTTTTTCGCCATTATTTTTCATTTCAACTAAACTTTTTGTGGTAATTCTTTTATAATCTTTTTTTGCTGATGACATTTGTTTGATCTTGTTTAAATCCTAAAAGGTAAAAGTAGTGAAAATTAAGGTTTGTTTTATAAGATATCTTTTAGTACTTTTTAAACTGTAATACTAATTCTGTTGAAATAAATAAAAGTTTGAAAAATAATTATAATAAGATTATATTTACTTAAAAATTTAGTTACTTTGAGTGGACAAAATAATAAAGCCTCTATTTATATTCAGGAATTAGAAGACAAAATTGTTGACCTTAGTTTAAGGTTGAAAAGCACTTCTAATGAGCTAAATTCTGTAATTGAAAGCAATAATAAATCTATTGGTAAATTAATTCATAACTTAAAAAACCCAGTTGGAGTAATTTTTTCTTTTTCCGATATGATGCTCGAAGATATTGAAGATTATTCTACTGAAAAATTAGAAAAGCATATAGAAATAATTAAAAAATCGGCTGAATTTTCTTTACAAATGTTAACCACAGTTGCAAAAAGAGCACAATTAAAATCGCCAGATGTAGCCTATAATTTTAAAAGGGTAAACTATACAAATTTAGTTAAGGAAATTATTACTGAGTTTTCTGAAAAAGCTTCAGAAAAAAAATGTAGGGTTGAAAAAAAGATACTTAAAACTCCAATTACGTTAACTATTGATGACACAGAAATTACACTGGCTTTAAACAATGTATTAAATAATGCACTTAGATATTCAAGTGAAAATTCGACTATAAAAATCACAGTTAATGAAAACATCAATGCTATTGAAACTATAGTAGAAGATGAAGGAATTGGAATTTCTGATGAGAATTTATCTAAGATTTTTAATGATTTTTTTGTTGTTAACACCTATTCAGAAGATAAGCAAAAGTGTATTGGATTAGGATTACCTATTGCTAATAAAATTATTAAAGATCATAAAGGAACAATTTCAGTTACAAGCACTTTAGAAAAAGGATCAAAATTTATTATTACCTTACCAAAAAAATAATTTTAAAATTTACATTATAAATCCCTTGTATTTAAGGGTGTATATTCTAAAATATTAAAATATTAATGTATCTTTATAAGATGTAAAACCCCAAAAGAATAGAATGAAAAAGAAGGTTAACATAAAAACTAATCTTACAGATTCAACCAAAAATCTACAAAACCCTAAAGAAATAGCATCAAAATTAAGTGATAAGTATTTTGCATTTTTTGAACATGCGCCAATTGCTCTTTGGATAGAAGATTTTTCGGAAGTAAAAAAGTATGTTGAAAACGGAGTTAAAGAAAGTAATCTAGATGTTGAATCTTTTATTAATAATAATAAAGAAGTAATTCATAAAATTAGTTCTTTAGTTAAAGTAAAAGAATTTAATGCTACAGCAGTTAAACTTTATAAAGCAAAGGATAAATTACACTTATTAGAAAATCTATCTAATTTATTTACTGAAAAATCTTATGTAGATTTTTCTCAGTTAATAATTGATATTTTGTTAGGTAAAAAAGAATCTTCAATAGAAACCGTTAACAAAACTTTAGATGGAACTGAGTTTGATGTTTTAATTAAATTCAAAGTTGAATCTGAAAACTATGAAAATGTTATTGTTTCTGCGGAAAATGTTACAGATAGAATTTTATCAGGTAAAAAACTTGACACTACAAAAAATTTATTTTCAAACACACTATCAAGTATTAAAGATGGTTTTGTAATATTAGATAATAATTCAAATTATTTATATGTAAATAACGAAGCTGCTAACTTATTACACATCAAAAATGCGCAAGATTTAATAGGTAAAAACATTTGGAACGAATTCCCTGAAAAAGATGGAGATACTTTTTATGATAATTACCAAACAGCATTAAAAACAAAAAAACCAATACGATTTGAAAACTATTTTAAACCTTGGAACCGTTGGTTTGAAAATAGAATTATACCTTCTAACGAAGGAATGTTATTGTTTTTTAATGAAATTACCAGTCAAAAAGAGACTGAAGACAAAATAAAAGAAGCCTATAATATTATTAATAAAAGCTCATCAATTGCAATTTTATGTAAAAATGAGTGGGACTTTCCTTTTGAATTTGTATCAGAAAATGTGTATGGTTTATTTGGGTATACAAGCACCGAATTACTATCAAATAATATTAAAATTGCTAATTTAGTTTATCCAGAAGATTTAAACGAAATAAGAAAATTGCTTTTTAAAATAAGTAAAAGTAAATCTTTAGAAACAACAAAACCTAAACCATTTAGAATAGTCACCAAAAAAGGAGAAGTAAAATGGATACGTTCAAGTATAGATACAGTAATAAATAAAAATAATGAAATAACTCACATACAAGGTATTGCTGAAGATATAACAGAACAAATACACACTGAAAATTTATTATTTGAAAGCAGTCAACGCTTAAAAGACCAATTTAACAATACTCCATTAGCATCAATAATGTGGGATTTAGATTTTAGAATTTTAGAGTGGAACGATTCTGCTGAACGAATTTTTGGGTATAGCGCAGATGAAGTTAAAGGTAAAATAAATAAAGATTTGCTAACTCCACCTCATTTATTAGATGAAATGGAGAATCTTAGAAATTCACAGTTTGTTCAAAATAAGAGTTTCATAAACACAAATGAAAACATTACAAAATCAGGTAAAATTATTACTTGTGAATGGTACAGCGTTACATTAAAAGATGCTAAAAATAATATAATCGGATCAGCATGTTTAGTTGATGATATTACAGAACAAATTTCTTCTAAAAAAATAATTGAAAAATCAGAAAAAAAATATAGAGATATTTTTGAAAAAACCATAGATGCTGTTTTAATTATTAGAGATGGTGTTTTTGTTGATTGTAACCAATCTACCTTAAAAATGTTTGGATATACAACAAAGGATTCTTTACTTCAATTACACCCTTCAAAAATATCACCAAAAAAACAAAAGGACGGTAGTGAATCATTTAGTAAAGCAGAAGAAATGATTCGAATTACTTTTGAAAAAGGAAGTCATAGATTTAGGTGGCTTCATAAACAAAAAAATGGACATGTTTTTCCTGCTGAAGTTTCACTTACGAGGATTGATGATATTGATAATACTGTAAGAATACACGCAGTAGTTAAAGATATTACAGAAAGGGTGAAAAATGAAGAACTTGAAAATGTTTTATACAATATTTCAAAAGCTGCATTAACAATAAGTGATTTTAAAGATTTTGGAGTTTTTATTAAAAATCAATTACAGCAAGTTATTGACACCAATAACTTTTATATAGCAATTTATAATGCTGAAACAGATTTAGTAACAACACCTGTTTTTGTTGATGAAAAAGAAGAAATAGAAGAATTTTATGCCGAAGGCTCATTAACAGGGTACGTTATAAAAACTAAAAAACCAATATTATTAACAAGTAATGAACATCAACAATTAATTAAAAAAGGAGAAGTAGATTTAATTGGGCTAGCATCTCAATGTTGGTTAGGCGTTCCATTAATAATTAGAAATAATGCAATTGGAGCAATTGTGGTTCAAAGTTATGATAATGAAAAGGCTTATAATGAAAGTGATGTTCAATTGTTAGAATTTGTTGCAGATCAAATTAGCACAACTATTGAACGAAAAAAAGTAGAAAATGAGCTAACATTTGCATTAAAAAAAGCGCAAGAATCTGATAAATTAAAATCTTCATTTTTGGCAAACATGAGCCATGAAATTAGAACACCTATGAATGGTATTATAGGTTTTTCTGAATTATTTATTGAACCTAATTTATCAAATGAAGAAAGAAGTAAATATGCAAATATTGTAATTAACAGTAGTAAACAATTATTAGCAATTGTAAATGATATTTTAGATATTTCTAAAATTGAAGCAGGTGTTGTACAATTAGATAATGAAAATATTTATTTAAACGATTTACTTGATAACTTATATGGATTTTATAAACCAAAAGCCAAAGAAAATAATTTAGAATTAAGATGTATTAAAGGTTTAGAAAAAGCAGAAAGCTTTATTGAAATTGATAAAACTAAATTGCACCAAATTTTAACAAACTTGCTATCAAACGCATTTAAATTTACAGATGTAGGAAGTATAGAGTTTGGGTATGAGTTAACAGAAAATAATTTGCAATTTTTTGTAAAAGATACAGGAGTTGGAATTGCAAAAAATATTCAAAATAAAATATTTGATCGCTTTATTCAAGCAAATCAGGATTTAAGTAAAAAATTACAAGGAACTGGCCTTGGGCTATCAATTTCAAAAAAGTTTGTAGAATTATTTAAAGGTAAAATTTGGGTTGATTCTAATAATAAAGGAAGTACTATATTTTTTACAATACCATATACTAAATCAAAAGATCCACTAATAACTTCTGTTTTAGAAGTGCAAAAACCAAAAATTGAAGTGAAAAATCAAGAAATAACAATTTTAGTAGCTGAAGATGAGGAGTATAATATGATGTATATTAACGAATTATTTTCAAAAACAAATTTCAAAATTATTGAAGCAAGTAATGGGAAGGAGGCGCTGGAGCTAGTGGAAACTAATTCTGCAATAGATTTAGTGCTAATGGATATTAAAATGCCAATTATGGATGGAAATGAGGCTATGAAAGCAATAAAAAAAGAAAAACCCTTACTAACAATAATTGCATTATCTGCTTTTGCAATGGAATCTGATAAAAAAGCTGCTATAAAAGAAGGTTTTGATGCCTATTTAACAAAACCAATCGATAAAAAAATATTGTTTAATATGATTAGTAAATACACTAATTAAACAACAAAAAAATGAAAAAACACATATTTTTTTTATTGTTATTTATAATAGTTAACTATTCATACTCCCAAAATGAACAAGATGAAGTGTTGATTAAAAATACTATTAATACTTTTTTTGAAGGCTTGCACAATGGAGATACATTGCTAATAAACCAATCAATTAACAACACGTTAAAACTACAAACAGCTTATGTTAACAAACAAGGTGTAAATGTTTTAAGAACTGAAACTAAAAAAAACTTTTTACAATCAATTTCTAAAAAGAAAAAAGATGATGTTTGGTTTGAAAAATTAATGTCCATAACAATTAAAATTGACGGAAATTTAGCTAGTGTTTGGACGCCTTATGAATTTTATTTGAACTCAAAATTTAGTCACTGTGGAGTAAATTCATTTCAATTATTTAATAATAATGGAAATTGGGAAATAATTTATTTAGTTGATACAAGAAGAGCGCAGTGTAATTACAACAAAGAATAATCGAAATATTTAACTATTTTAGCGTTTAAGTAATAAATTGAATGTCTTCAACAAAAAAAAATACACTTAATCCAAACAAGTGGATTGAATTGCATGCTGATTATTTGTTCAACTATACAATAAGTAGAGTTAACAATTATGATTTAGCAAAAGACATTGTACAAGATACTTTTTTTGCTGGATTGAAAGCTAAAGATAATTTTCAAGGAAAAGCAAGTGAAAGAACTTGGTTAATTTCTATTTTAAAAAGAAAAATTATAGACCATTATCGTAAAATAAACTCTATAAAAGGTAAAGCCGAAGTTAAAATGAATTTTTATTCAGAAGGCGATAGAGAAGGTGAATGGATTGAAGAGCGAGTACCTAATTCTTGGAATGCTGAAGTTGAAAAAAATATTGAAAATTCAGAGCTAGGTGAAGCAATAGAAAAATGTATTGATGATTTACCAGAAAAGTATGCTATGGTGTTTAAAATGAAAACAATACAACAGTTTGAAACTGAAGAAATATGTAAGGAGTTAGATATCACATCGTCAAATCTTTGGGTAATTATCCATAGAGCCAGAACTCAATTAAGAAAATGCATGGAAGTAAGTTGGTTTAAAAATTAAAGAATATAAAAATGAAAATAAGCTGCGATGAAGCAACCAAAATTTGCGATAAAAACCAATATGGTGAAGCTTCTTTATGGGATAAAGTAAAAATAAATTTTCATTTGCTTTTATGCAAAAAATGCGGTCTTTACTCAAAACAAAATACAATTTTAACCAAATGTTATGAGATTCATAAAAATGCAAGCAATATAGCTTCACATTGTTTAAGTAAAGAAGATAAAAAGCATTTAGAAAAAGAATTAAAGGCTAGAATTTAATTCCTGAAATAGACCACTATAACTTTAAATAGCGTTGGTTTTTATAACTTATAAATAATGAATTTTTTACCTGATAAAATTGATAAATACACCGAAGAGCACTCTCAAAAAGAACCAGAAATTTTACAGCAATTAAATAAGGAAACTTGGCAAAAAGTACTAAACCCTCGTATGCTAAGCGGAGCTTATCAAGGGCGTTTATTATCAATGATTTCAAAATTAGTACAACCTTATAATATTTTAGAGATTGGAACTTACACAGGTTACTCTGCCTTATGTTTAGCTGAAGGAATTCAAAAAAAAGGAACACTTATTACTATTGATAAAAATGAAGAATTAGAGAGTTTTGCTAAAAAATATTTCGGCAAATCACTTTATAAAGGTCAAATTAAACAATTAATAGGCAACGCACTAGATATTATTCCTCAACTAAATGAAAAATTTGATTTGGTTTTTATTGATGCAGATAAATCTAATTATATCAATTATTTTAACTTAATAATTGATAAAATGAATTCAGGAGGTGTAATTTTATCAGATAATGTATTATGGAGTGGTAAAGTTGTTGAGCAAGTTGCATCAAAAGATGAAGATACAAAAGCATTAGTTACTTACAATAAACTCTTAAATTCTGATGATAGAATTGAAACTATTTTACTCCCAATTCGTGATGGATTAACAATAAGCAGAGTTAAATAGTATTACTTTTTTAATATAAATAGTTGGATTATTTTGTAAAAAATTAGCGCAACTAAATAACCT
>Ga0316205_10004467_pt1 | contig 12223 bp, 12 predicted proteins | sample 3monthpyrite_MG_FD_204941 | JGI IMG/M metagenome (GOLD analysis project Ga0316205, IMG submission 204941) | Microbial mat bacterial communities from mineral coupon in-situ incubated in ocean water Damariscotta River, Maine, United States -... | ecosystem: Environmental > Aquatic > Marine >... | reverse complement strand
ATATCCTGACCAAAATCATTAAACACTCGATTCATATCATGATTAGTAAGGAAATTTCCATACTGTAGAAATGGATAATTATCATACACTTTCTGCATCTGACCAATGATTCCGGATGCATCACCTGAATTCACACCGTTAATGATCGCCCGAGCTAAATCAAATTCAAAGGCGTAATCCAGACGATCGTTAGTGATGTATTGAAGTACCGTTTCAGTAGGTTCCCAAGCTTCGCCAACTGAGAATGCATCCGGATTGGCTGCCTTCAAATTTGAAGTGAAATCCTGCCAGAATTGAAAGGTTTCAGGAGTATTTTTAAGCGTTGATCCGTCCTCATCAATATATAAAACAGCATCCTGACGAAAACCATCCACGCCAATTTCTTCAATCCAGAAATCAGAAATGGCAAACATGGAATCTTTCACAGCCGGATTTTCATAATTCAAGTCCGGCATTCCTCCCCAGAAAAGCCCATAATAATAATCCCCGTTACGTTGATGCCATACTTGCTGACCCCAAGGTCCATTATAACCTGGATTTGATTCTTCCCAACGATAGAAATCTCTGAAATGAGCATTACCGGATGCCGAAGCCTGAAACCATGGATGTTCGGTAGATGTATGATTCATCACATAATCGATGATGACTTTAATTCCGCGTTCATGAGCCGCTGCAAGGAAATTCTTAAAATCGTCCATAGTTCCATAATCCGGATGGATGGCTCGGTAATTGGTCACATCATAACCATGATAAGAAGGTGAAGGGTGAATAGGCATTAACCAAATTCCTCCGATCCCTAGATCTGTTTCCGTATTTGGATCACCATCATTTAAGTAATCGAGTTTTTGTGTGAGTCCATTTAAATCTCCAATTCCGTCTCCATCAGAATCATAAAAAGAACGGACAAATATCTCATACCAAACCACATCGTTCCACCATTTTGGTTCAGTTTTCACTCTTTCGGTTACCGTTATGTAGTCTTCAATGAGGAGAGTATCAGCTGCTGTTTCATTCGATGCTACTAGCTGTACGTCGTAAACCCCTGCGTCGGAATATCGAACAGATGGTTGAAATTCACTCGACATTTCAGGATTTCCACCTTCAAAAGTCCATTTAAATTGCGTGATATTCCCAGATGATTGGTTTTCGAAGTTTACTAAACTGTTCGTTGCCACATCGGTAGAAATTGCGGTGAAGTTAGCAATTGGTGGACCATTGGGGCTCACCTCATTATTATACCAAACAAGGATAATGTTTTCACCGGCAATTGGTGTGTAATATCTATCATTACCTACACCGGGGAATTCTTCGGTGCCATCCCAAATAAAATTTTTTCTGAATTTATAGGCAATTTGATTTCCTACGGTGAATCCATCAACAGTAACCTTGTAAGTTGAATCACCGTCTTCATCAAATAGTTGTGTTTCAGTAGATCCCCAACCATTAAAACTACCGGCAATGTCAACGGTTTCTATTTCCGGATCATAGTTACCCAATTCAATTTGGTAACTCATATTCACCTCAAAAGTGATGGATATCTGTTGAGCTATCGCTTGACTTGAGGTAGCGATAAAAAAGAATAAGCAGAAATATGGCCAGCGGATCATAAGGAAATTACTTCATAATTCAGAGTTATTGAAAACTGCAGAAAAATTTAATTTTGTAGCCTATTGAACTCTTGGCAATAAAGACGGACTAATTCCTTGCTCCCGATTTGAGCTTCAATAATTTATAATCAATCAACTTAAAGTAAGTTCAAGGCCAATCAAATCGGTTTTTAGTCGATTCAATTCTTCTTTAGCTTTTTCGCTGATTTCAGCTAAATGGGAAGCTGTTTCATCGAACAATTGGTCGTAATAAATAATCCCGTCTTCCAAATTTTTAATGAATTTCTGAATGTATTTTTCCTTTTTCACAGATTGCTCCTTCAGATTATCATTGATCTTATTTTTGATGTAACTGATATATAATTCCAGTTCCTTCACGAACATATTTGGCCGGTTTTTTAATGCTACCAAATCAATGCGTCCGTAAATATGATCAACCATTTCTTTTAAGCTTACTACTTTATTAAAATAGGCCGTATTGGGTCCGGGGCAAATAGCAACACCTTGGCTTACTTTGCTCACTTTCGCGCCTTTTTCTATTGCAGCGCCATTTGCTAGTCCTACGCAAAGGCATACCTTTTCAACAATTTTTTGGAATTCATTTCTCATTTCAGAAAAAGGTAATTCATGAGATAATAGCTCATCAATTTTTGTCTTTTGATATTTAACAGAGGCCGTACAAAGAAAATCATCACTAAGTTCTTTATTAAAAGCTAGATGTTTTTTCACACATGGAGCCCCCGGTTTACCGGAGTCAATTCTGGCATCACGTTCTTTTTCCGCTGAATTGCCTCGAACAGTATTAAATGAAACACCCAAAGGGGATACTTCACTTAAATAATAATCTTCTTCTTTTGCATTAATAAGTAGCTCTAAAGAAACATTATCAATGGTAACAGCTTCAGGTACAAGAAGGAATGGAGAACCCCAACCGATAGAATTTGCATGTTCGTGATCCATTAGAAAATCATGTTCTTGAGAAGTTCCGACACCACCCTGCACCGTAAGTAAAACTTCAAGCTTGTCAAGATTAGTTGATCGTTCTTTCTGCGCTAATGCATTAGAAATAAGTGGATGAAGTGTATCTTTTAAAACAACTTTATTTTCATTGAATTCCTTAAGTATTGGCCCCATCAAATAGCCATCTGTTGCGAAAGCATGACCACCACAGTTAAGACCTGATTCCATACGATATTCTGATACCCAAATTCCTTTTTTAGCCAGAAATTTTCCTTGTATCAAGGCCGATCGATAATCACTTATTTTTAGTACAACTTTCTTTTTGATGTACCCATTTTCATCCGGAAAAAAATCATCAAAGTGTGCGATATAACCATATAAACGAGGATTCAATCCGGCTGAAAACACAACAGATGATTCTAGATCACTGTTTGCAAAACCACGAAGTGCGGCATGTGCATCATTAAATTCAACAGAATCTTCGTTCTTTGTTCTTTTAATCCCGGCACCGTCAATTTTGGTCATGATATTGACATCAATCGAACCCGGTGAGATGCGTTCTCTAAGTTTATTCTGTGCAATAAGTTGTGCATCGCCACCAAGACTGAGCATGGATACATACATGTTTTTTAGTTCAGAATTTTCTGGCAGCATTTCAAAATACTTGGAGATTTCTGATCCTTCCACAAATGGAGAAGCTTTCAACGCTTCAAATTTTTGATCAACAATACACTTCACTAAATTCAAATAAGCGGTAATTCTTCGTGCGCGGCAATCAGCTTCCGTTTCTTTAATAGTATGGAATTCGTAATTGAATTCTTTACTATAATGTTCGCGCATGTTTTCAGTAAGACGATGATCGATGATTGAAATGACCGATGAAATACCATAATGTGCTACTTTTATGGGAGTATCGATTGTATATCCGGTACCCATTACCGGAATATGAAATGTGTGTGGACTAGAATGAATCATTAAACCTCTATGTTAGTTATACACAGCTACAATTTAGAACGTATTTATGTAGAAAATATGAAGAGCAAAGTTATATAGCTATTGAAATAAAAAAATAGCCTACCAAGTTAGAACGCCGGTTTCAATTAAACTGATAAACCAGCCAATTAATCCAATGGTAAATATTAGAGCCATTACGGGATCATATTTTTTCGACTTGATGAATAATCCTAAAATAAAGAAAATTAACCATGTACCCAGTGTTGGATATTAACAAACGCATTATCTCCCGTTACGAGACAGGGCAGACCATCATTTCGGTGGAAGTAGCCATTAAGCTGGCCGATGCGCTGAGTGTTTCTTTAGACCGTTTGGCCGAGCTGGATTTCTCTCTGTTTATTGACGACCCGGAACTTACCAGCTTGCTCCGCAACTACGACAGCCTCCCGCCCGAAGACCAGGCTACGGTTAAGAAGCTCCTTAAAGCCTTTTCGGTGTATTCCAAGATCGAACGCACCCAACAGGAAATCTCCTCCTAAACACAAAGAAGGCACGGGTGGACACACGCGCCAGTTTTTTAATTCCTACTCGCTTGCACTAGGTGCGGGCCAATTTTTTTAATTACATGCTTGGACTAGAGGGGGCGGCGGCCAAGAAGCTGGCACACATTTTAGATACTACAGTGGGTTACCTGCTAGGAGAGACCGAGCAAGACGATCTGTTTAAAGATACTGCTATGCTCCAACGCATTCAAGATATTGCCAATCTTCCCGAACCCGATAGAGATTCTCTTCTGCTTACCATTGACAATTTTATTAAGGCTACCAAACTTAAAGCCATTCAGTAGCCACCAGCAAAAAAAGCACCCCGATTGCTCAGGGTACTTTTTGTTAGTTTCTCATACGTGGACTAGGTCGGGGTAAAAAATATCAAAATAGATAAAACCTCAACAGCTAAAACTAATATAGAATACAAGTATAATTTTAGATCCGTATAAAAATTAATTCTTTTTTCCTTTAGCGATTCATAATTAATTAGAACAATGGTAAAAAAGAATAACGCTGTAAAGATCATTATAAAATCAAGATACTTCGCATTTAAATAATTAATTCCCAATAATTCTAATTCTCTAAATACATAACATAAAAATGTACCTATTATTAATGAAGAAGAAATACGAATTAACTCAATTTTATACATTATTTTTCAATTTAATATGGAAACCTAACGGGCGTTGTAGTACCCCCAGCATTAGCTCCTATCCACATATTCGGTGATACTACTAAACCTAATTGAATAGTATTACCTGGAAATGATGATGAAGCTTCAAAACCTATTCCTACCCCGGAAGTAAAAGTACCAGAAAGTCCTGATACATCGCTTGGTAAAACTGGACCTCCACTTTTTAGAATAAAACCTGCAGATACAGAAACTGGTACTGGACCAATACCTAAGGTTGCATCTGGGCCAACTGTAACTGAATTACCATATGGAGTCCATGTAACTGTAGCAAAAGCGGGTACATTAGACAAACCATCTGCTTTACTAACACTAGCTGAAACATATGGTAAAACTTGTGTATTATCGACAACATTAGCAGTCTGATACCCAGCATTCTTGATCAGGTTCTTTTCATTGGGGGTCTTTGTATAACTTGTTTGTTCAGCAACCTGTGTATTCTTATCAAACACATACTCGGTAACCCCTTCTTTAAAGGAATCCCAGTTCGCTTTTACATCAGCTACTAAGTTCGACCAAAACGCTCTACATTCAGGACAATCTCCTGCCTCTTCCGCTGCCATTCCCTTGCCGTTGCGTTTATTGCCCCCCTGGCGCTGGCGCTCGCTCAAATGAGCATCCATCTCCGCCTGCAAAGCGGCTTCTAAAAACTGCTTGAGCATCGGAGCAAAAGCTCCACTTTCTCCAAATAGCGGTTTTCCACTTTTGAATTGCTCTAAGGTCTTGGCTTGTAATTCGTCTAATTCTTGTTGTGTCATAATGGTCTAAGTTAAGGGTAGGTGAAATTACTTAGACAGAGTTTGATTTACACTCCCTAATAGAAGATTTCAGTTCCTCACCTATTTTTGCAACAAAAGTATCAAGATTAAACTGACCCTCTTGTAACTCATTTTTAGCCAAATAGTAACCCCTTAGAATTTCCTTTAACTGACTCAAAGTTTTAGTTAGCGCCAGATCAAACTCTTTTATGGCATTTTTTGGATCATCCTCAACATTATACAAATACCAGCCTAACCGTCTTCGTTATCGATTATTTGTCGTACCAAATGCGTGCAGTTTCAAATGTAATGATTGGAGGTTGTAATGTATCTCTTTTGAATACATCTACCTGTAAATAATATAATTTATCATGCTTTTCTATAGAGCGTTTTATAACCCACTTCCCTTCATCTCTAACTAAACTAGAATCATTTTTAGTGGCAATAATGGTTTCCATTTCATTGCGTGCGATTTGAATACTATCTGCTTTATCCCTGACCAACCAGTTACTTCCAATGTAGGTTAGAAACATGGTTGATGGAACCAACACAGCCAACAAAATGGCCATCGCTACGAGTGTTTCAACTAAAGATGCTCCTTCTTCATTGTGCATGATATTCATTCTAAGATCCTCCAATCCAGAATTTCATATTTGACAGAATCTGAAAAACCAATGGGAATCACAAAACCTGGTGGTCGTTGAGTTAGATCAATGGTCGCGTCTTTAATCCAATTGAAATAGGATGTAGGTGATTCGTAAAAATAGAATTGATCTGTAATCACGGTACCGTAAACGGTTCCAAATAATTCAGTTAAACCTCGTGAATATATTGCACCACGAACTAAGGCCAATGTATCTACGGTTACTTTTAACTGTTCCTGATTTATCAAACTGGGCTCAAAAGGAAATAAAATAGTTCCATCTACTATTGCCTGATCATTCAATGATATTGCAGATGTTGAACCTCCTGCGAATGCATCTTTTTGACTATACAATACACTTGGATAGCTTATATATGCCTGATCATTGACTTCGATACTTCCACCTGAAATAACCTGTGCCGATAGTTGAACATCTTCGTTTACGCTGAGATGATCCCCAGCAAAAATTTGGATAAAATTTCCGCTTAGTGACCCGGATATGGATAAGCTATCACTTACAATGATCTCACTGAAATCTGGTAATTTCATGGATCTACTTAATAATAGATTACCTTCAACTATGAGGGTAAATGGTTCTGATTGCCCTGCAGCATCTAATTCGAGTTCTATTGATTCAGAGATATATAACGTATCACTTAGTTCGAGTTCGTCTTGTATGGAATTTATATTCCTGATTTGAAATCGATTCAAGTTCGCTTCCTCAAACAGTGCTTCGTATGCCTCATACTTTTGCTGATACTTTGAAACATCCAGGTTTACTGATACAGTATCTTCAGAGGGTGCACCCTCTAGTATTCCCCGAAAAGGAATCCCTCGAAAGGAACTGGTTGTAATAGCATTATTTGAAATGGCATAATCCCCTTTTAAATTAGTATTCCCTGTTAGAGTAAGGGTATTTCTATTATCCAGGACAACGGTTGATAATTGAAAAGCTAACTGAGTTGTTTCTCCCACTAATGCCTGTAGAGTGACCGAAGCATTCCCGACCGAAGCAGAACTTTGTACCCGTTCAAACCCATTTTGGAATTCTGCTTGAAGGTGAGAATATTGTATTTCTGGGTTACTTAAATATTCAAACAACTGCTTTTCGGCAGCATAGATGGCCTTGGTTTTATTGATGCCCTTTTGAATAAAACGGGCTTGCAATAAAATCCCGGCAAGAATAGCACCAATAAAAGTGAGGATAATTACTGAAATAATAAGCACCGAGCTCAGCGCGGAGCCTTCTTCGTTGTACCAAATTTTCTTTCCTATACCCACCCTTCATGATACGTATAATCAGTTAGATGTTCTCTCGTCGAATGTATGTTTTTGATTAAACTATTAACTGTTTGCGAAACAACAAGGAACTGGGGTAATTTAACAAGATAAAGAGTCCATTTAGGCATTTCTGTCTACCTTGTAACATTGTCAGCTTGTTTTTGCACAAGTGGATACTTCAGCTATAACAGGGAATATCAATAAAGTAATCGTTTTTGTTATTCAGATCTTAAAAATAATATGTATACAAAAAAGATATATCGTTATTACTTATGAGTGCTCGATATTCAACTTTGTCAATTTTCCTAAATATGATATTTAAATCATCTAAATAATAACTGTCATAAATGTCCCCCAAAAAATAAACTACCCATTCATTTCCTTCAGTAGTTACTCCAAAAGAGTCATTAAAAGCGACAAACTCTATTCCTTCAGGATAGTCTGAATCTTCCACTCTACCATCAATTAAATATGTTATATCATCACCTACACCTGCAATAACCAAAACAGTTAATTCTTCTCCAGTCAATGGGTGTACTATATGTTTAATTTCCTTATGAAATTCACAACTCGCTGTGGCGAAAAAGACTGTGAAAATTATCAAAACTCTCATAATTAAAATCCTTTTCTTAGTCGATAGCCAATCTGTTGATATTGAGAAGATTTAGGTCTTTCACCATAGTTTGGAGCACCAGGATTAAATATAAAGTTTGTAACCATATTTAGGCCTATTCTATTTCCAGACATTTGGAAGGCCCCAAAACCCTTCATAGTTGCATCGAATGACAAACCATTATGGGCTGCTACAAAGCCAGCAAGCATATTCCCTGCTTGCCTGTATGTAACATACTTCCCAAATAACATTGTTGCAGTTATTGGATCACGCCCATGTTTAATATCATAAGAACCAGTATTCCCAGCATTTGACATGTACTCAGTTAAAGCAAAAACTGACGCCATTAGTGGGTCATTTAACTCATCATTAACAGAAATATGTTTATAAAGTGCTGTTAGGAACAATTCAGTAGCCTCATCTGATCCAAACTTTACAATATCTCCAACCTCAAGGGCATCTATTGTGTAAGTTTCACCTTGATTCGTACCTCCACAAGAAGTATCACCAGAAGTATTACAAGCCTCGGTTTTAGTTTGGATTTCAGAAGCAGAACCAGTATGACTGTATACACCTGTATCTCCATCATCATAAACAGCAACTACATTTCCCTCCTCATCAGTGTGAGTTGAACCTAGATCTTTACCATTCATCACGTTAACCCCAGAATAATTTTGCTCATTATTCATTCCATACCCCATTGGCGCCATCCCGGTAGGATCGGTAAAGCCAAGAGGGTTATTGTAGACATAGTGATAAGGGTTCAAAGAAGGGAACTGATCTACTAACGGATCGATCTGCAAAAAGCGCCCTGTAATCGGATCATAGTTTCGTGCATTCATATAATCCAGGGTTAATCCCGCTTCTTCATCACGTTCATGACCGGTGAACTTGTACAAATCATTCGGGTTGGCGGTATTCGCACTTCGCCCGGGCATGGAAAGCCCAAACGGGTAATAATCGTCGTAGCCTAGCACGTTCCCATCACGATTAATGGTAGCTCGCACGCTGCCCAAATGATCGGTGATAAAGTATTTTCTGCCCTTGTGCTCCTGGATGGTGTAGCTAATGGTCTGGTAATCCCATTCTCCACTATTATCGCGGGCGCCTAGCTTTATACTTACCGTCGTTGCGCCACTTCCAAGCTCGTAACACCCCGAATTGGCTGATCCATTGAGTACAAAGCAGGTGCTATAGTTTGATGAGCTGCCTTGGTATTTCAACGAGCCATTCACATAAAACCGGTAATAGTTTACCGTCCCATCTACATCGGTGCTGGAAGCTCCGGAAAAGATGACTTCCTCGGCATTGTAAAACCAGGTCCGATCCGGGTCCTCGGTTAACACCGCCACCGGTGGGATGTTGCCTTCGTTGGCAAATAATGTTCCAGATAAGGCTAGTAATATCAATATATTTAGTACACTTATATGCAAAAATGAAAAAACCAAATGACCTCCTAATAATTCAAAATCTCGACTATCGTATTATTATCAACTGAATAAATAATACTACGTTTATATTGATCTGGATCATCAAATACAATTGGAATTTCTGTCCATTTAATTTCGTCCAAGTCCCCATTTACCAAATTGACCCAAATATATTTTGTTTCTGTAGAATCAATAAACCCAACATATTGCCGCTTAAATTTGGTTAAATCTCTAATTGGCAAATTGTTTTCACTATTTTTGTTAGGTAGGTCACCTTGATTAATAATCCAATAGTCATTCAGAGTATCTTCAAAATTATAAATATCATCATTCGAAGGGTTCCAACCAGATACACTATCATATGGTATAAAATCAATTACAGACTTAGCTTGATTGATCACTGGTAGATATACCATATAATTTTTAAAAAAAATAATACCCTCAAAATTATCGCTTTTAATTAGCACTCTATGTTTGTTTTGTTTTTCACCATTACAGTCATAGAGTACTGTTGAAAGCATTAACAATACTAAGAAATCAATTTTTATACTTTTTGATATAAGCCTCATAATTCCTTAAACCTCTGTTATTTAGATAATTATAATAATTTCTAGTCGCTGTTCTATTTATAACATTTGAAGTTGGCCCATTTGTAACCACAACTGTTCCATTTGAATGATTTGTTCGACCTAACTGACCTGGTATTAATTCACCATTAGCTGTAGCAGCTCTATTTTCAGCAGCTATTGCAGGACCTTCTTCTTTGCCAGATGTATATCCGCTACAGTCTGATTATTCGATTCATTCAGCATATCAAGAATTAATGGAAAATCTGCTACTTTCCAAGACGCTGAAATTCCATCGAGTACGGACAACAATCGGTCTAAGTGCCTTGATAGATATTTATCTTTCAGGTGAATCTCAAAATGGTTTCGGTCTCGCTTTTTTGGGGATAAGAGTTCACGTGCTTCTGTTAAACCTGAACCAAGCATTCCATAGGCAGTCTTTGTGTTGATTTCCGTATCTATCTCACTTTCTAATAACACATAGTGGTGCCGATTGGGGATTTGATGCCTAAAGCGATAATGTTCGAGCTGTAGAAGTAGATTAATTCCAGACGTAGTTCCGGAGCTAATTCCCTGAAATTCATCGCCTAAGGTGATGGTTAATGGTGATAGGATGGAAGTTTTCTTTTTTTCATTTACCAATTTAACCATAGCAGCCAACGAATTTTGCACAAATCCTGAATCCAGACTTGAACTTCCTTCCACATCGCCCATTAATATGGTTTGAATTGTTGACATGACTAATTGCATCAAAAAATTGATACAAATCAATATGTTTCAATAAAAATGATACTAAATTTATATTTCAGTATATGGTCTTACCAAGTCATTTAGACTTGTTGCTTTCATGGTTAAAAGTTTTGCACAAATATTTCTTAATACGAGAGGAGTTTGGCACTTTAGAAAGAGGTGGAACCACATTTTTAAGATTAGCTAAAAAGATCAGCTTGGCCAATTCGCGAAAGTTTCCATCTATTCTCACCAATATGTTCAGCAATTTTTTTAAGCACTTTCAGAATAGTTTGTTTTTCCAGAGTTATTCCATTTTTAATAGGGGCACTAAATCCAAAATAATATCATCGGTTGTTGGATTAGTTCCTTCTATTTCTTTTCTGCGCAGGTATAAAATTGGGAAATACCGAATTCACTCTCTTGAGGCTTCATTAATAGCCTAACAATTTTTCAATCTGTGCCGTCAACCCATCTAAATTCATATATCCCGCTTCCAGTTTTTTGTTGAAGGGAATTGGCATATCAGGTGGTGCAAAACGAGATACGGGAGCATCCAGATATTGGAAGCAATGTTCGTTAATGAGGGCAGAGACTTCGCTCATCGGTCCCATAGTAATGGAAGGTTCTTGGAGGAGGAGCACGCGGTTCGTTTTTCGAACGGTTTGGTAAATAGCTACTTTATCTAATGGAGCTAAACAGCGGAGATCAAGAATTTCCAAGGAAACCCCTTGTTTCTCATATTCTTCGGCTAATGCAAGCGCCCATTGTACGCCATATCCATAGGTGATTATGGATGCATCGGTGCCTTCTCGTTGAATTTTTGCTTTTCCCAAAGGTTCATAAACAGCATGATCAAAAGTGGTAGCACGTAAACTGCGGTAGAGTTTTTTATGCTCAAAGAAAAGCACAGGATTTGGATCAAAAAGAGAAGAATAGAGAAGGTTTTGGGCATCTTCTACCGTTCCGGGAACTACGATTTTGAGACCCGCATGTGGCATAAACCAGCCTTCGGGAGATTGAGAGTGAAAGGGTCCGGCACCAACTCCACCACCGTGTGGCATACGAATGGTAATATTCAATCCCGACGACCAACGATATTTGGACTTTGCAATATTCTGGATAATTTGATTCATCCCGCAGCTCACAAAATCAGAAAATTGCATTTCTACCACAGGTTTGAAGCCTTCTAGTGCCAAGCCAACTGCGGCGCCTAGAATTCCGGATTCAATAATCGGAGTATTTCGTATGCGATCGGCTCCAAATCGATCCAAAAAGCCATCCGTAATCTTGAAAACACCACCGTATCCGGCAATATCCTGGCCCATAATCATTAATTTTTCATCTTCTGCAAAAGCCTGCCGAAGAGAAGACTGGATTACATCCACAAAACGCTTTTCGGATTTACTGCCATTTGTACGAGTGACTTTGGGGATTTCAGGC
>Ga0316205_10004465_pt1 | contig 12229 bp, 11 predicted proteins | sample 3monthpyrite_MG_FD_204941 | JGI IMG/M metagenome (GOLD analysis project Ga0316205, IMG submission 204941) | Microbial mat bacterial communities from mineral coupon in-situ incubated in ocean water Damariscotta River, Maine, United States -... | ecosystem: Environmental > Aquatic > Marine >... | reverse complement strand
TGATGGTTTCGATGCCGCGATGCGGGTGCCAGGGGAACCCGGCCTGATAATCGGCGGGCCGCTCACCGCGGAAATCATCGAACAGCAGGAACGGGTCCAGCTCGGTCGGGTCATGAAAGCCAAAGGCGCGATGCAGTTTGACCCCGGCCCCTTCCATCGTGGGCTGGGCGCGGCGGGTCTCGAGAATGGGGCGGATCGACATGGGCGGTCTCCTTTTGCGTTGGCACAGATTTAGGACGCGCGGTGCCGCGGCGCAATTCTGCGGTGCCAAACCGGGCCTGTGCGTTCCTGCAATGGTCGGTTTCAGGCCAGACGGGCGGCGCGCGCCTTTGCAACTCTGCGCGGAAATGACAGCGGCAGGGAGAGTGCCATGAAGATCGGGTTTATCGGGTTGGGCAATGTGGGGGGCAAGCTGGCGGGCTCGCTTTTGCGCAATGGTTGGGATGTCACGGTGCGCGATCTCGATGATGCGCTGATGGCCGATTTCGTGGCGCGCGGGGCCAGGGCCGGGGCCAGCCCGGCCGGGATGATGCGCGATTGCGACGCCGTGATCACCTGCCTGCCGCGCCCCGATATCTCGGCCGCCGTGGTCGAGGGGCCGGAGGGCCTGTTGGAGGGCGTCGCCCCCGGCAAGATCTGGATGGAGATGAGCACGACAGACGAGGCCGAGGTCAAGCGGTTGGGGGCCAAGGTGATTGCCGCGGGTGGCGCTGCTGTCGATTGTCCGGTTTCGGGCGGCTGCCACCGGGCCGATACCGGCAATATCTCGATCTTCGCGGGCTGCGACCGGGCCACGTTCGACCGCATCCTGCCGCTTTTGACCACGCTTGGCCGCCGGGTGCTGCATACCGGCGATATCGGGTCGGCCTCGATCCTCAAGGTCATCACCAATTTCCTGGCCACCGCCAACCTCATCACCTGCGCCGAGGCGCTGACGGTGGCCAAGGGCGCGGGCATGGATCTGGGCACCGCCTATGAGGCGATCCGGATCTCGTCGGGCACCAGTTTCGTGCATGAAACCGAAAGCCAGGTCATCCTCAACGGCAGCCGCGACATCAGCTTCACGATGGATCTGGTGGCCAAGGATATTGGCCTCTTTCAGGAGGTCGCGGACCGGGCCGGCGTGCCGCTGGAGATGAACCCGCTGATGATGCGGATCTTTGCCGATGGCATCGCGCGCTACGGCGAACGCGAGCTGTCGCCCAACATCATCCGGCGGCTGGAGGATGCCACCGGTCTCAGCATTCTGGCCGATGGGTTCCCGGCCGAAATGGTCGATGACGAACCGGAAGAACCGGGCCATGAGGTGCGGCGCGGCTAGGCCTCGTCAATCCGACCCGGACCGGGTATGGGGGGCGGGCAGATTTCCAGACAGGGACCAGGACGAGATGCCGGATACGGATGAAGTGATCGAACGGATCACACCGAGCGCGCCGCGCCGGGTGATGGCGACGGCGGCGCTTGGGATTTTGGGCAGCATGATGTTGCTGGTTGCGGCCTCGAACCCGCCCACTGACATTGCCTGGCGGCTGTTTCTGGTCGCGGTCGGCGCGGGCAGCCTGTGGTTGTCCTGGAAGCTTTGGCTGGTTACCGGCGTGGTGCTTGAACTGACGCGGGATGAATTGCGCGAGGCGGGCGGCCGGTTGGTGGCGCGGCTCGACAATATCCGGTCGGTTGATCGCGGGTTTTTTGCCTTCAAACCGGCGGCGGGGTTCCGGCTCAGCCTGATCGAGAAGGGCCCGACGGTCTATGCGCCCGGTCTGTGGTGGCGACGCGGGCGCATGGTGATGGTTGGCGGCGTCACCTCACGCGGGCAAACGAAATCGGTGGCGGATCTGATCGTCGTGATCATGGCGCAACGCAGTGGTGCCATGTAGGCGGGCATCCTTGCGCCCGCCCGCGAACCGCGGCGACGGCAGCAATGGCAACAGGGGCGCGGCCCGTAGGGGGCAGGCAGGGCCGCAATTGCGCCCGCCCGCCCCCGATTTGCGCCGCTACAACCCCTTGGCCCGATAGCTGGACGCCACGCGACCGATCGCCACCATAAAGCCTGCGGTGCGCAGGTCGGACACGTCGTTGCGCGTGTGCCAGACCTCGGCCATTGATTGATAGGCCGTACGCATCGTGTCATCGAGGCCCGAGCGCACAAGCTCAAGCTCATCCGCTCCGCGCAGGTATTTCTCCTTGAAGTCGGGCGTCATCGACCAGGCCCCGCCCAGATGCGCATCCAGCCGTTCCAGCTCATCGACGATCAACTGGTGGCGGGCCTCCTCCTGACGGCGCTGCATGCGGCCAAACCGGATATGGCTGAGGTTCTTGACCCATTCGAAATAGGACACCGTCACCCCGCCGGCATTGGCGTAAAGGTCGGGGATGATGACACAGCCCTTGTGGCGCAGGATCTCATCGGCACCGGCGGTAATGGGGCCGTTGGCCGCCTCGATGATCAGCGGCGCCTGAATATTCTCCGCGTTCGTCAGATTGATCACGCCCTCCAGGGCCGCCGGGATCAGGATGTCGCATTCGTGCTCCAGCGCCTTGATGCCGTCCTTGATATAGCGCGGTCCGGGGAACATATCGACGCCGCCGTTCCGGGTTATGTGGTGCTTGACCGCCTCCACATCCAGCCCGTTGGGATCGAGAAGCGCGCCGTCGCGTTCGATGATGCCGACGATCTTGGCCCCATCCTCCTCGGACAGGAACTTGGCGGCGTGATAGCCGACATTGCCAAGCCCCTGCACGATGATCCGCTTGCCATCCAGCTTGCCCGACAACCCTGCCGTCGCCACATCCTCGGGGTGGCGGAAAAACTCGCGTAGGGCGTATTGCACACCGCGCCCGGTGGCCTCGACCCGGCCCTGGATACCGCCCGCATGCGGCGGTTTGCCGGTAACGCAGGCCTTGGCGTTGATATCGGTGGTGTTCATGCGCGCGAACTGATCGGCGATAATGGCCATCTCGCGTTCGCCGGTGCCCATGTCGGGGGCGGGCACGTTCTGGCTGGGGTTGATCATGTCACGCTTGATCAACTCATAGGCAAAGCGGCGCGTGACCTGTTCCAGCTCGAACTCATCATAGTCGCGCGGGTCGATGCAGAGCCCGCCCTTGGAGCCGCCAAAAGGGGCCTCCACCAATGCGCATTTATAGGTCATCAGGGCGGCCAGCGCCTCAACCTCGTCCTGATGCACATTGGGCGCATAGCGGATGCCGCCCTTGGCCGGTTCGAAATGTTCCGAATGCACCGATCTGTAGCCGGTAAAGGTGCGGATCTCGCCACGCATGCGTACCCCGAAACGCACCGTATAGGTGGCGTTACAGACGCGGATCTTTTCCTCCAGCCCCGGCGGCAGGTCCATCAGCGCGGCAGCGCGGTTGAACATCAGATCAACTGATTGACGGAAACTCGGCTCTCCGGTGGCGGACATCGCAATTCCTCCTTTTTGCGTTCCGATGGGCGATACTTCGCATTGCGCCCATTTTTCGAGCGGAACACAGCTTGCCCATGTGATCAAGCAAACCCTTCAATTTGGTATAAGAAACCGCGTTTGTCGCACGAATTGCGATGCGCGCGATTGTCATCGTTTCAAAAACACCCCGTTTCCCGCCTTATTTTGCCCCATTTCTGCCGTGGTTCTAAACGATCCATGACGCGGGTCGAACTCTGCCCTTCGGTCCGAGTCCCTTTTTAACTGCGCGAGGCGCTGAGCATGTTGCACATATTCGAACCCGTCCTGTCCAAGGGCCCCGCCCGACGCTGGCTGACCCGGTTTGCGCGCGATGAAGGCGGCACAATCACCATTTTCGCGCTGATGATGTTCGTTCTGATGCTGGCAGCGGGTGGCATTGCCATCGACGTGATGCGCTATGAAACGCAGCGCACGCAACTGCAATACACGCTTGATCGCGCGGTTCTGGCCGCGGCGGCGCTCAATCAGCTGGAGGATCCCGAGACGGTCGTGCTGGATTACTTTGCCACCTCGGGGCTGGAGAACTACCGCCTTGATGTGGATGTCGAGCAGGGGCTGAACTATCGTCGCGTTTCGGCCTCGGCCGAGATGGATATCCAAGCCTTTTTCATGAACATGTTCGGTGTCCGCGCGCTGACATCGCCGGCGCGCGGTGCCGCCGAAGAACGCATCATGGATATCGAGATTTCCATGGTTCTGGATATTTCCGGCTCGATGGGCTGGAACAACAAGATCGTCAACATGCGCAATGCGGCGAATGATTTTGTCGATACCATGATGCTGTTGAATACCGAAGAAGAGCAGCAGGTCACCATCTCGGTCATTCCCTATAACGGGCGCGTCAATGCGGGCTCGATCATCGAAAGCGTCTTTACCTTGTCGGATGAACAGACCGAAAGCAGCTGCACCCGGTTTGATCCCGGCGACTATAATACAACCGCGATCAACCCCGCTGTCGCCGTCGAACGCCTGGCCCATTTCGATCGCCGGAACTACAACCGCAACCGCGATTTCCGCACCCCGCATTGCCAGACCGACGATTACGGCGCGATCCTGCCCTGGTCCAGCGATGCCGGCGATCTGCATGGCCGCATCAACAGCCTGAGAGCCAATGGCTGGACTGCGATCGACCTCGGTATGCGGTGGGCCGTTGGCCTGCTGGACCCGGTAGCACAGCCCGCCTTGTCGAATCTGATTACCGCCGGTGTGGTTGACGCCGATTTCGAAGGCCGTCCCTACGCCTATGATGAGCCTGAAGTGCTGAAGGTGATCATCCTGATGACGGATGGCGAAAACACCAATCAATACGATATCATCCAATCGCGCAAACGCGGGCCGTCCGAGGTTTACCGTGACCCCAATACCGGAAACACTTCGACCTGGGTCGGACGCTACAATCAGTATTACTGGCAGAGAACCGGGCGGCGCTATGACGAGCCCGATGGCGGTGCCAATGCCGTGCCGATCTACTGGCCCGAACTGTGGGGCGACTATACCGCCCGCCGAATCGCCGACCGCTATTACTATGGCATTGGTGACAACAGCCTGCGCAACAGTGTCCGCTATAACTCGGTTGAGCTCTATGCCGGGCGGTATCAGGCCGACCTGAACCTGCGCGCCATTTGCGATGCCGCCAATGATGCCGGGATCATCATCTTCACAATCGCCTTTGAAGCGCCACAGGGCGGCCGTGATGTGATGCAATATTGCGCATCATCGGAGGCCAATTACTACGACGCGGCTGGCATCGAAATCTCCGAGGCCTTCGCCTCCATCGCGCAATCCATCAACCAGCTTCGGCTGATCCAGTAAGGGACGTATGATGAGGGGCTTTTCATTCCTATCCCGGTTCTGGAAGCGCGAAGAGGCCAACGCCACGGTCGAATTCGTCATCGTGTTTCCGCTGGTCCTGCTGGTCTTTATCGCGGCCTTTGAAACGGCCATGCTGCTGACCCGCCAGGTGATGCTGGAAAAGGCGCTGGATGGTGCCGTGCGGTATCTGCGTCTGACCTCGGGCGTCAGCGTCACGTATGACGAGATTCGCACCAATATCTGCGAAAACACGCCGGTCTTGCCGGATTGCGAAAACTCGTTGCTGTTGGATGTGCGCGTGATCGATGAGGTTACCTATGCCCTGCCGGATTACCAACTGCTTTGCGTCGATCGCACCGGCACGGCGACGCCGGCCAATGAGTTCAACCCCGGTACGGACAACCAGTTGATGTTGGTTCGCGCCTGTGCGGCCGTTGACCGTATTCTGCCGATTTCGGGTCTCGGATTGGACCTGACCCGCGATGATACCGGGGCCATTCACATTCTGGCCGCCAATATCTTTGTGAATGAACCCGAATGAGGCCCGCCATGAAACGCTTGATCAAGGATTTTTGTCGCCGGGATGACGCCAGTGTCGCATTGGAGGCGGTGATCGTGATGCCGATCCTGACCTGGGTTTTTATCGCCAGCTTCGTCTTTTTCGATGCGTTCCGGGTCTATAACACCTCGATCAAGGCAACGTATTCGGTGGCCGATGTGCTGTCGCGACGCACCGACAGCATCGCGGCCAGCGATATCGAAGGCCTGGCCGAAGTGTTTCAGTTTCTGACCCGTAACACCGCAGGATCGGCGCTGCGGATCACGCAAATCACCCGCCAGGATGGCGGATATCGCATCGACTGGTCGCATGGCACCGATGGGTTGACCTATCTGCGCGCCTCCGATTTTCCGGAGATTGTCGACAGAATTCCGATCATGGCCTTTGGCGACCGGATGCTGCTGGTTGAATCCATCCTGCCGCATCGCCCTGCCTTCAATGCGGGACTGTCGGATCAGGAATTTGTGAATTTCACTGTGACCCGTCCGCGCTTTGCCGGACAGGTGCCGTTCGTCGACGATATTGGAAATTCCTATGTCTATGTGAATGACGGAACGCCCCAGGGCGAAGATGGCTTTTTTTACATCGACCCCGATGCTGATGTGGATACCGATCCAGATTGGGATGATCTCTAGACGCCTGGCCATCGGTCGAGAACCGACCGGCGGGTGTCGCCAAACGGCATTCACCTGCGCCCGTCCTTGTGGTCTAACCTGACCCCGATGGGGTGCGCATGCGCCCCGGCAAAGGGAGCAGGCGATGCGCTATTCCGGCTGGCAGGTGCTGAAACAGGGACTGACGGGCAACAAGGGCTGGACGCCCGCCTGGCGCGATCCGGTGCCGAAATCCGAATATGACGTGGTGATCATCGGTGGCGGCGGGCACGGTCTGGCCACCGCGTTCTACCTGGCCAAAAATCATGGGATGACCAATATAGCGGTGCTTGAGCGCGGCTATCTGGGCGGCGGCAATGTTGGGCGCAACACCACCATCGTGCGCGCCAATTACGGCCTGCCCGGCAATTCCGAGTTCTATTCGCATTCGCTGAAGCTGTGGGAAGGCATGGAGGCCGAGCTGAACTACAACGTGATGCACAGCCAGCGCGGCATCATCAACCTGTTTCATTCCGACGGTCAGCGCGACGCCTTTGCCCGCCGCGCCAACACCATGATCAACCAGGGCGACGATGCCATCCTGCTTGATACCGCCGGCTGCCGCAAAATTCTGCCCTATCTCGACTATGACCAGACCCGGTTTCCCATCTATGGCGGGCTCTACCATAAACGCGGCGGCACGGCGCGCCATGACGCGGTGGCCTGGGGCTATGCGCGCGGGGCCGATCAGCGCGGTGTCGATCTTATACAAAAATGCGAAGTCACCGGCATCGACATCGAAAACGGCCGCGTGACAGGCGTGCAGACCACGCGCGGCGTGATCAAGGCGAAAAAGGTAGCGATGGCGGCGGCGGGTCGGTCAGGGCAGGTGGCCGCGATGGCGGGGCTGCGTCTGCCGATTGAAAGCCACATCTTGCAGGCTTTCGTCACCGAGGGGCTGAAACCCTGCATCGACAATGTCGTGACCTATGGCATGGGCCATTTCTACATCAGCCAGTCCGACAAGGGCGGGCTGGTCTTTGGTGGCGATCTGGATTTCTACGCCTCCTATGCCGCGCGCGGCAATCTGCCCACCGCCGAACACGTGATCGAGGCGGGCATTACCCTGATGCCGATGATCGGTAAGGCGCGGATGCTGCGATCGTGGGGGGGGATCATGGATATGTCGTCTGATGGTTCACCCATCATCGACAAGGCGCCGGTCGATGGCCTCTATGTCAACGCGGGCTGGTGCTATGGTGGGTTCAAGGCGGTGCCGGGATCGGGCTATAGCTATGCCCATCTGATCGCCACCGACACCCATCACGAACCCGCCGCGCGGTTCCGCCTGGATCGGTTCAACAAGGGTCTCATCATGGATGAAGAGGCCAAGGGCAGTCAGCACAACCTGCATTGAAGGGGTTTAGACGATGCGTATCAAATGCCCCCTCTGCGGGGACCGCGACAGCCGGGAATTCACCTATCTGGGCCATGAAACCTATCTCGATCGGCCCGCCGACGAGGGCTGGAGCCCGGCCTGGGACAATTACCTGCACCTGCGTGACAACCCGGCCGGCGTGACCAATGACTTGTGGTATCACAGCGGCGGCTGCACCGCCTGGCTGCTGGTTGAACGCGACACGGTCACCCATGACATTCTGCGCGTGGCGCTTGCCCGCGATACCAAGCGGGAGCGCGGCTGATGCGGATCGAGGGAAAAGGCCGGATCGATGCCGGCCAGCCGCTGAATTTCACCTTTGACGGGCGTGGCTATACCGGGTTTCGGGGCGACACGCTGGCCTCGGCGCTGATGGCGGGTGGCGTGCGCCTGATGGGGCGGTCGTTCAAATATCACCGCCCGCGCGGCGTGCTGACGGCAGGCTCGGAAGAACCCAACGCGCTGATGGAGATCGGCCACGGCGCGCATCTGACCCCCAATGTGCGCGCCACGGTGCAGGAGGTGTTCGAGGGCTTGCAGGCGCAGAGCCAGAACCGCATGGGCACGCTGCAATATGACCTGCTGTCGGTCAACGATCTGCTGCCCAATTTCCTGAGCGCCGGATTTTACTACAAAACCTTCATGTGGCCGCGCGCCTTCTGGGAAAGGGTCTATGAGCCGATTATTCGCCGCGCGGCGGGGTTGGGGTCGCTCTCGGGCAAGGCCAACCCGGACCGTTACGAGACCGGTTTTGCGCATTGCGATATTCTGGTCATCGGGTCCGGCCCCACCGGCCTGATGGCGGCGCTGACGGCGGCACGCGGCGGGGCCGATGTGATCCTGGCCGAGGAAAGTGCCGAAATGGGTGGGCGGCTGCTGTCCGAAACCGAGATGATCGAGGGTCAGCCCGGTGCGATCTGGGTGGCCGAAATGCTGGCGGCACTCAAGGATACCGGCCGGGTCCGGATGATGACGCGCACCACCGTGACGGGGGCCTATGATCAGGGCACCTATGGCGCGCTGGAACGGGTCGGTGCCCATGTGCCCCACGCCCCCGATCTGCCGCAGGAATGTTTCTGGCGCATCAATGCGCGGCAGGCGGTGCTGGCGGCGGGCGCGCTGGAGCGGCCCATTGCCTTTCCGATGAATGACCGCCCCGGCATCATGATGGCCAGCGGCATCCGGTCCTATCTCAACCGTTACGGCGTGGCGGCGGGGCAGAACGTGACGCTCTTTGCCAGCAATGACGACGCCCATCGCACCGCGCTGGACCTGATGGAAAGCGGCATCGAAATCGCCGGTGTGATCGACCCGCGCGAGGATGCGGTGGCACAGGGCGATTATCCCTTGTTTGCAGGGGCCGAAGTGATCTCGACCCGTGGCCGTCAGGCCCTGCAGGAGATCACCATCCGCCATCGCGGGGCCGAGAGACAGATCGCAACCGATTGTCTGGGTGTTTCGGGCGGCTGGAACCCGACGCTGCATCTGACCTGCCACATGAATGGCCGCCCGGTCTGGGATGAAGGCATCGCGGGCTTTGTGCCCGCCCCCGGCGCGGTGCCGGGAATGACGCCCGCGGGGGCCTGCAACGGCACCTATTCAACGGCGGGCTGTATGATCGCAGGCGTCGAGGCCGCGCGCGCCGCGCTGACGGCGATGGGGGCCACGGCCCCCGATATCGAGATCCCGGCGGCCAATGATCAGGCCGGTTCGGGCCGTGCGATCTGGCTGGTTGAGGGCAAGGGCCGGGCCTGGCTCGATTTTGCCAATGACGTGACCTCCAAGGATATCCGGCTGGCGGCGCGCGAAAACTATGCCTCGGTCGAGCATATGAAGCGCTATACCACGCAAGGCATGGCCCCCGATCAGGGCAAGAACTCCAACATCGGGGCGCTGGCGCTGTTGGCCGATGCTACCGGCCGCGCCATTCCCGAGACCGGAACCACCACCTATCGGCCGCCCTTCGTGCCGGTCACTTTGGCCGCGATCGGGGCCGGTGGACACGGGAAATCCTTTGCGCCACAACGCTTTACCACGTCGCATGCGGCGACGGTCGAACGCGGTGCGCCGATGATCGAGGCGGGGCTGTGGTATCGCCCGTCCTATTTCCCGCGTCCGGGTGAGGAAACCTGGCGGCAGTCCTGCGATCGGGAGGTTGCGATGGTGCGCGGCGCGGTCGGCATCTGCGATGTCTCGACGCTCGGCAAGATCGACATTCAGGGCCCCGATGCGGGCGAGTTTCTCGATTTCGTCTATACCAACATGTTCTCGACGCTCAAGGTTGGCCGGGTCCGCTATGGGCTGATGCTGCGCGAGGATGGCCATGTCATGGATGACGGCACCACCGCACGCCTGTCAGAGACGCATTTCGTGATGACGACCACCACCGCGGCGGCGGGAGAGGTCATGAAACATCTTGATTTCGTTCAGCAATGTCTGCGCCCGGAGCTGAATGTGCGGTTCATTTCGGTGACCGAACAATGGGCCCAGTTCAGCGTTGTCGGGCCAAAATCGCGGGCGCTTTTGAACAGCCTTCTGGATGCGCCGATCGACAATGACAGCTTTCCCTATATGGGCTGCGGCACGGTTTCGGTGGCGGGCGTTGCGGCGCGGCTATTCCGGATCTCGTTTTCCGGCGAACATGCATATGAATTGGCGGTGCCGGCACGCTTTGGCGATGCGCTCTATCGCCAGTTGATCGCGCAGGCCGAAACGCTTGGCGGGGGGGCTTACGGGATGGAGGCGCTCAATGTCATGCGGATCGAAAAGGGCTTTATCACGCATTCCGAAATTGACGGGCGGGTGACTGCGTTTGACGTTGGAATGGACCGCATGATCTCGGCCAAGAAGATGTGCGTGGGCAAGCCCGCCGCGACCCGCGAAGGTTTGAAAGATGAGCAAAGACAAAGGCTTGTGGGGTTTAAGCCTGTGGGTGCGGTGAAGCAACTCACCGCCGGGGCGCATCTTTTTGAACAAGATGCCGAGACGATATTTGCCAATGATCAGGGCTATGTCACTTCGGTCGGGTTTTCGCCCGCACTGGGTTATTTCATCGGTCTCGGCTTTCTGAAGAACGGACCGAACCGGATCGGCGAGGTGTTGCGTATGGTCGATCAGGTTCGGGGAATCGAGGCCCGGGTAGAGGTCTGTTCGCCCGTATTCATTGATCCGGAAGGGGAGAAACTGCGTGGGTGATCTTATCGCGAAAACGCCCTGCGACGGGCTGCTGCCGCTGGCCGTCGGCGGCATGACCTTGACCGAGGTGGTGCCCGGGGCCATCACCTCGATCATGCCTTATGACGGTCAGGAAAAACCGGCATCCGAGCTGTTAAAATCCTTGTGTGGCATGGGGTTACCCAAACCCGGACGCAGCACGGTCCGGGGCGGTGCGCGCGCGGTCTGGACCGGCGCGGGACAGGCGATGGTGCTTGGTCCGCCGGTCGATGCAGGCCTGGCGCGGTTCGCGGCGCTGAGCGATCAAAGCGACGCCTGGGCGGTTTTGCGGCTGGAGGGCGCGGGGGGCGAGGAGGTGCTGGCGCGGCTGACGCCACTGGACCTGAACCCCGGTGTTTTCAAGCGTGGTCACGCGGCGCGCAGCCTGCTCGGCCATATGAGCGCGGGGATTACCCGGGTCGGGACCGAGGCGTTCGAGATCATGGTGTTCCGGTCGATGGCGAAAACGGCGGTGCATGAGTTGGAAGAGGCGATGAAAAGCGTCGCGGCGCGGGCGGCCTTGGATGGGTGACGTCGAAAAAGTGACGCAAGTGTCATTTATTTATGACGCATGTGTCACTTTTCTGGGCGATCGGGGGCGCGGTGATCAATTGAAGAGGCGGTCGCCCATCTGATCGATCAGCTGCTTTGCTTTTGCGACTGCGGCCTCAGCCGCCTGATCGGGATTGGAAAAGGTATCGGCCCGGATCAGGTGGTGGTTTTTTTCGGCACCGCCGATCTCTTTCACGATCCGCGCGCCGAGGCGGTATTGGCCGTCCTCCTTGACCGGTTCGGGATAGATGCGGAACCCGTCATGGATTTCGGGCTCGGCCGCGTTGACGTTTTCGCTGCCACCACCGAACAATCGTTTGAACAAGGACATGGACTCGCTCCCTTTCTTTCTGCCTCAGGATAACGCTTGGGTGTGGCAGTGTGAACACCGCCCTGCCTTCAGGAATGAAGCCGTGCATCGACGGGCCGCGGCGCGGCGATCCGACGGTTGGGCGGAGGTGCTTTATAGCAGCCAAGTGCATGTGGGATCAAAGCGGAGTGCCTAGCCTCACCAAATCGCCGGGCCCGGGGGCGGATCATGCTGAAAGCATGCCTCTGGCATGACCGATGCGCGGCGGCCTGCGGCCTTGATTCC
>Ga0316205_10004464_pt1 | contig 12230 bp, 13 predicted proteins | sample 3monthpyrite_MG_FD_204941 | JGI IMG/M metagenome (GOLD analysis project Ga0316205, IMG submission 204941) | Microbial mat bacterial communities from mineral coupon in-situ incubated in ocean water Damariscotta River, Maine, United States -... | ecosystem: Environmental > Aquatic > Marine >... | reverse complement strand
CTTATTGTAAAGCTTCAACAGCTTGTCCATACTCCCATTGGTCTGTTCTAAAAATGCCGCTACTTGCTGGTCTATTCTAGACCTAATTTCAAGATCAGATACTTCTATACTGTCTTGTATGGCATGATGTACATATAATTTATCTTCCAACAGCTTCCCAAATAACTGGCATCTAGGAATGTTTTCTGTATTCACACCTCTCGCCTTCAGCTGCGCATATTCTTTATCGATATCCGAATCCAATACGACGAAATCACCAACGACCCCTGCAACACCATCGATTTTAATGGGAATGAAGGGATTCTCGATAGTATCTACAATGGATTCACTCACTTCAGTATCTTCAGGTACTACTTCCTGTGCGCTCATGGCACTCACAAAAAACACTGTTAACATGGTTAATACCAATGATCTCATTTCAATTATAAATTTCGAATTTCTTGTTTTCAATAGCATCTCGAGTAATATCCTTTTCTAATTGTTTAACTAACTCCAACTTTCGCCTGTTAATAACGATTTGGTCTATGGTTGGTTTTATGTATTGTAAGGGCGCAATTTCATTGCGAAGTAGTACGTCATTAATTTGCATCAAATATAATCCTAATGAATCCTTTAGCTGTATAAAATTAGATTTTTTTAACAGTTGATCCTTGTTTTGAATTTTGATTGCTGGAATTTTATTGATTACTTGATTCACCTTCACCCAAATTGAATCATTTAGCGAATAATTCTTGAATTGAATTGAAATGGAATCCAACACCAATTTATCCTCTTCATCAAACTTCCTGAACCTATTGGTAATATCCTTTAGATCTGAAATATTCTCATCCACATTGATATAGCGAAATTGGATAAGTTCTTCGTTAAGCCTGAAATTCTCCTGATTTGTGGCATAGAAATCCTGGGCTTCCTTGAAGGAGACTACTGTATCAATATTTTTCTTTACCAAGGCCTCCATATAGGCATTGGAAATTAGGTCCTTCTTATATTGACTGACCAACTTATCAAAACCTTCCTGCTTTTCTTCACTAAGATTAATAGCCGCACCGTCAATTAATAGTTCCTGTGCCGCCCAGCGATTAATATAATTATTTATCAGGATAATACTATCACTTTCTGATACCCCATCGGCCAATATATCGCCAAGATCCTCCATATACAGGTAAGAATTGTTGACTCTGGCTATAGGTTCTCCGTTTGATTTCTCTCCGAACTTATCGCAAGAAGCGACCAGGAGAATCGTTAAGAGGGCTAGTATGAACGTTGGCTTTTGCAATTATTTATTTATTTCTTGTCTCACTTTATCCATGACTTGTGAATCAACCGAGACCTTATATTTATTTCGTAGGGTTTGTATCCAATTATCTTCGAAGTACTCTTGAAAATCAGATAACACAGCACCTTTGGCTTCTTCGAAAGATTTCTGCGAACTCTCGATAAGCTCATCTACCTTTACAACAATATGAGCTTTGTTATAATCGTAAATATCTGATACGCCTTCCTTGAACTTGAAATCCTTTGGTAAGGCGCGATGATCCATATCCATAGTATCTTTGGTGAAGATCACATTCAATTTACCCTTCTTATTGATTGTTGCCTTGATTTTTTCGGTGTCCCAGCCTTTCTCTAGGTATTTCTTGACTTTAGCTATCACGGCCTTATCTGCAGAAGATGCGACTTCTGCCATGGCTCTCACATTCCATTTATAATCGGCGGCATTCTTAGTAAAATAGTCGTTTAGTCTTATAGAATCTTTTTTTGCTGCATTCCATACTTCAGATTCCATTAGATCAAATAAAAGCAAACCATCTCGATATTCTTCGACAATCACCCTAAAATCTTCATTCACCTCTTCCAGATGTTCTTCATGATAACCCAATACGTGATTCCCTATAAATTCATCATAACTTTCCCTTACGATTATATTAAAAGGTTTTCCAGTATTCATTTTTTTCTGAGAGGTCAAAAGGTAATTGGCGAAGTCATTATACGTAATCGTCTTTTTTCCAATAGTTGCCAAGGATCCATCTTTGATCAAGGACTCTGGAATTGTCCAAGTTCGACTATAAAAATCGGCATTCAGTAGGCTTGAAAAGTAACTAATGGCTTTATCATTTACGGGTATATTATATTGTTTCTTGAGTTTATCCTTAAATGCTGTGGTGATCAACTTTGACCTGGACCCCCTTTTTATCTTGGATTCTAAGCCTTTTTTCATCTCGTTAAAAGATAACACAGGATGTTTATCGATCAATTTAATGATATGCCATCCGAAATCAGATTGCACAGGCTCCGTGATATCTCCTTTTTCCTTTAAGCCGAAGGCCGCTGTCTCAAACGCATCAGACATCAATTGACCTTTCCCAAATCTATTGACCAAGCCACCTTTTTTCGCAGAGGCTTTATCTTCGGAAAATTGCTCGGCTAAGGTTTCAAAATCTTCTCCTTGTTGTATTTTTTTGTAAATATCATTTATTCTATCGAATGGCTTCTCTTGTAAAGTATCTTCACTCTTCTTATTGGATACCATGATATGCGCGACAGTCAATTCTCCGACAGATTTGCGTTTGTCGCTGACCTTGACCAAATGAAATCCAAACTTCGTCCTAAAAGGTTGAGACAACTCTCCTACCTTTGTATTGTATGCGGCATCTTCGAAATCGTACACCATCTTGAATCCTCCAAAAAAGCCAAGATCCCCTCCATTTTCAGCAACAGTTGGGTCTTCTGAGTATTGCTTTGCAACCGATTCGAAATCCTTTCCTCCCATGATCTCTTTACGTGCATCCATCAACCTATTATAGACTTTAAGCGTATCTGCTGCTGCGGCATTCTCCTGTAACCTTATCAAAATATGGCTCGCCCTTATTTCGTATGCCGTCCTATCATAGGCTTCTTTTATTAGTGCTTCTGTGACTTCTGTATCTGTTAAATAATTCTTTGCCAATTGTTTTCTATAATTAGCCAATTCTCTTTTATACTTAGGTTTTTCGTGGTATCCGAGAGATCTTGCTTCCTTGAGCTTCAATTTGTAATTGATGAATAACTCTAAATAGCTATCTACGTCCTTTTGCGATTCATCTTTTACCAGGTCAAGGTTTTTATTATAAACGCGTTTGAATTCGTCAACATAAACGGGGGCACCGTCGACCGTGAACAATATCTCATTTTCGGACATCTGAGCGAATATTGCATTGCATGAAAACAAGACAAACAAAACTAAATGGGCGAAATTCTTCATCATGAAATAAGCTATTTTATTATTGGGCAAATTTAATACAATTAGCCTAATGGGCAAGTCTTGATCATGAACGTGTTTTGTCCATTTTTAGTATACATATGGAAGCAGGCTCATAATGTCTGCAAAAGGTCGTCTTACTTTTTTCATTTTTATTTTAAACTAAACTAAAGTATCTTTAAGGAACATAAATAAATAACGAACTAATGAAATACTCTACGGAAATTACCCTCGATCTCCCAAGAGAAGAGGTCATTAAGAAGTTGGACAATGCGGATAACTTGAAACATTGGCAACGCGGATTGGTCTCTGTGGAACATCTTGAAGGCATTCCAGGTAATACTGGTGCCAAAATGAAATTAAAATACATACTGGGAAAACGCAAAATGGAACTCGTTGAAACCATTACCAAACGCAACTTTCCTGATGAATTCCACGCCAATTACGATATGGATGGCATTCACAATGTACAAGAAAACTATTTTGAAGAATTACCTGATGGAAAAACCAAATGGCGCTCTGAAGCCGAGTTCCAATTCACGAGCTTAATGATGAAGATGATGGGTTTCTTAATGCCAGGTACTTTTAAGAAACAATCAAAGAAATACTTAATGGATTTCAAGGCTTTCGCCGAGAAAGGCACTTCCGTGATCAATGCGTAGATTAAAACTGATATGGGATTTTCGTGGTCCCGATGGGATAAAGATCGCCGAGCACCATCATGTGCATTTGAAAGACTATATAAAGGCAAGTGACTTGAATGATGTCATCGTCAACTTTGAAGCCATAAGTGATATGCACGCCATTGCCTTTATGATCATAGATGAAGATAAAATACAACCTCTAAGAGACGCCTTGAAACCTCATCGTGGACAAGTGTTCTTAGAATAAAACAAATAATATGAAACAACATTTTCATACATTGTACAGATACAACCAATGGTGCAATGAGCAAATGATAGGGTTAATTGCAAAGAATCCGAATGCTTATTCCGAACGCGCCAAAACATTGATAGGCCACACCCTTAACGCACATCACATTTGGATATGTAGATTGCAAAAAATAGAACCACGTCATGGTGTTTGGGACATCTTTGAAATTGATGAACTACTTGCGTACAGTCAAGAGAATTTTGAAGCCTCCCTTTATGTTCTTGAGCGCTTCGACTTTGAATATATCCTGAAGTATGTGAACTCCAAAAACGAGACACATAACAACCGGGTCAAGGAGATCCTCTTTCAAATCGTTAACCATTCCACATACCATCGTGGTCAGTTGATGTCAGAGTTAAAGACACAAGGCGTCTCACCAATTGACTTGGATTTTGTTTATTTTAAAGAAGTATAAATGAGACTCACCATTTGTATACTAGTTTTATTCGTTGGATTTAGTAGTTGCCAAGATGTCGCGACCGCCGATCAAAAACCAAATATCATTTATTTCTTGGCCGATGATCTGGGTTACGGTGAAGTTGGCGTTTATGGTCAGCAAAAAATCCTAACGCCTAATATCGACCAACTCGCTAAAAACGGCATGCAGTTCACCCAGCACTACTCTGGGGCACCTGTATGTGCACCTGCGCGTTATATGTTCTTAACTGGTAAACATTCTGGTCATGCATTCATTAGAGGCAATGATGAATGGGTAGAACGCGGTGATGTATGGGATTATGAAAAAGCATCGAACGATGCGTCTCTCGAAGGCCAGCGTCCGATACCAAATACGACTATAACCTTAGGGCATAAACTGAAAGAAGCAGGATATAAGACCAGTATACTTGGCAAATGGGGCCTAGGGGCTCCTGAGAGTGAGGGCATACCAAACCTCCAAGGTTTCGATTATTTTTATGGCTATAATTGTCAGCGCCAGGCACATAATCTGTATCCGACGCATCTGTGGGAAAACATTGAAAAAGATCCCCTGAACAATGCCTTGGTAGCACCAAGGACCAAGCTCGATTCTCTTGACGATCCTTTTGACGAAAATAGCTATGCCATTTTTCAACAGCCGGAGTATGCCCCAGAAAGAATTCATCAGAAAGCCATATCCTTCATTAAGGAAAACAAGAACGATCCATTTTTCATGTACTATGCGTCACCTTTGCCGCATTTACCCTTACAAGCCCCAAAAGAATATGTGGATACATATCGGAAGATCTTCGGTGATGAAGACCCCTATATAGGCGATAAAGGCTATTTTCCGAACCGATATCCGAGAGCCACTTATGCAGCTATGATAAGTTATCTTGATGATCAGCTTGGTGATTTGATAGCTACCTTGAAAGAAGAAGGTATCTATGAGAATACGATCATCATTTTCTCTAGTGATAATGGTCCGACCTATACAGGCGGTGTAGATTTCGATTTCTTTGAAAGCTCTAAACCTTTCAGTAATGGCTATGGCAGAACCAAGGGCTTTGTATACGAGGGTGGTATCAGAATCCCATTGATTGCCAGTTGGCCAGACCATATTGAACCTGGCTCACAGAGTGCACATGTTTCTGCCTTTTACGACCTTATGCCAACCATCTGTGATCTTGCAGGTGTCGAACCTCCAAAGGATATTGACGGAATAAGTTTCATGCCTGAATTATTAGCCCAAGAACAAGAAGCACATGAGTTTCTATATTGGGAATTTCCAAGTTACAATGGCCAACAAGCCTTAAGAATGGGACAATGGAAAGGGGTTCGAAAAGATATTTTTGATGGCAATATGGGTATTGAATTATACGACCTAGATAATGATCTGTCTGAAACAAATGATGTTGCCGATCAGCATCCAAAAATCGTACAACGAATTGAGCAGCTCATGATCCAGGAACATGAACCTGCACAGTCAAAAAAATTCAAGATCAAGCAACTAGGAGATGAGTGATTCAAATAATCCAAGGAGTATACAATAGCGCCCTACTTATTTTAGTTATTAGTATATCAACTAACCTTTTTTCTGGATGAAGCAAAGTCCAAAGCTACATACCTTATTGTATAGTCTTTTCGCTATATGTTGTCTTCAAGCAACTATTTATGGTCAAGAAATGGACCCTAATGCCAATAGTACTCATGAAAAGTGGGAATATGTTCTAGAAGATACCGGAGATGTTTTACAATTGGCACTACCTGCAGCAGGACTCATCACCACCATCGCCAAGAAGGATTGGAAAGGTACTAAGCAATGGGCCTTGTCTTACGGGACAAGTCTGATAGTGACACACTCCTTAAAACGCATAGTCCGCAAAGAACGCCCCGAAGGTCGGAATCTGTATGATGCATTTCCATCTGGGCATGCCACCTCTGCATTTAGTGGCGCCTCTTTCATTCAGCGTCGCTACGGGTGGACATATGGCAAATGGGCTTATTTAGGGGCAAGCATTTTTTGGGGTAAGCCGAATGGAAGGCCCAGATGGTTGGCATGATATCTGGGATGTTTTGGCAGGTGCTGCGCTAGGGATAGGAAGTACCTACATTTTTACCAAGCCTTACCAACAGGATATGGATTTTGGTTTTGCCTCGGATGGTGAGCATTATCTGGTGACTTTTAGATATGAATTCTAGGGATAAACGCGATTCATTTATGCTGTTATCCCAGAACGGATACATATTATGCGCTATATTTATGCAAATATAACTAGTTGTGCTTCATTATAACCAACCGCTAACCAATGATAAAATTTTTTAGAAAAATCAGACAAAAGTTACTATCTGAAAATAAATTCAGCAAATATCTGATTTATGCAATTGGAGAAATAATACTTGTCGTTATTGGGATTTTAATTGCGCTGGGAATTAATAATTGGAATGAAAATCGTAAAACCGATATAAGATTAAAAGATACATTGGTTGCTTTAAAAAATGACTTGTCACAAGACACCCTATTAATTAAGAAAAGACTTCCCTTTATTAATGAACAGTTTGATTTAAATGAATCTTTAAGAACAAGAGTTGCTGATTCTAAAGCCACAGTAGACACTTTAATTCAAATAATGAGATTTGAGTTCAATCCAAATTGGGTCGTTCAAATTCCTTACAACACAAATACCTACAGTAGCTTAATCCAAACAGGATTACTTGAAAAACTGTCTAACCCATTAAAGACGAACATAAAGAATTTCTATAATGAGAAAGGCTCTCTCATGAACAGAGTTGAAAAAACCACTACCGATTATCAAGGTAAAGTAACTTCTTATGTTGATAATTACACATTTGGAGTTACCAAAATACATGACCAAGGTGCTTTAATTGATTCGCTGGTGTGGGAAAATGTCAATTATGGACATATTGCTGCCACTTTTCAAGGTATAAGTAATTTTAAAAGAATTTTATTTACCGAAACTAAACTAGAACTGGAATTTTCATTAGAAAATTCGAGACATTTAATTGAACAAATTGACGAATTCCTAAATGAGAATTAAAAATAACGAAAGCACAACAATGTATAACCGCAATTACGGCGGATTCGACTACGTCCGAATCCACTTGGAATTGCTAACATCTGTGCTTAACCAAAAATAACGCATATTAACCCGTAACTGACGGTTATACGAGACCGTTAGCCTTCATTATGACCAACCATTAACCAATGATAAAATTCTTTAGAAAAATCAGACAAAAATTATTGACTGAAAACAAATTCAGCAAATATCTGTTATACGCCTTTGGCGAGATTATCCTAGTTGTTATTGGGATATTAATTGCTATTCAGTTAAATAATATAAATAATGCCAAAACAGAAAAAAATCAAGAGCTTACATTACTATCGGAAATGGCGAAAAATTTAGAATTAGATTTAATTGACATTGAATGGAATATTGAAAGAAATACAACATTAGCTCAATCTAATGAAAATGTTCTAAAACATCTAAATGAAGAGGTTATTGAAAATGATTCTTTAAATTTCTACTATGGCAATATACTTGGTAATACAGCATTTGTAAAAAACACTTCTGCTTATGACAATCTGAAATCTATTGGACTTAATCTGATTTCTAATGATTCATTAAGACAGCAGATAACAAGAGTATATTCCGAAAAATATCCATATATGCATCAAATTGAAATATCATATGATCAGGAAATTCAATTAACTCATATTTACCCACAATTAATATCCAAGATAAAAAACTCAACCTCGACTGAATCTGCTTTTCCAATTGACCTAGGTGAATTAAAAAAAGATAATCAATTTAAGGAAATATTAAATCAGAATATTGGCGTCAAAAAATTTATTATATATAAACAAAATGAATTAAGAGAAACAATTAATCAATTAATTTCCTCGATTAATAAAGAAATAACGAAAGGCTAACAACGTGTATAATTCATCGCTAATACTCGCCTACTTACGAAAATCCTCGCGGATTTTCTATTAGGTTTGTATTTGCTAAATTAGTTGCTTAAACACGCAACGAAACCATACACGAGCACGTTGTGCTTCATTATGAACAACCAATAAGATTCCCGCTTTCTCGGGAAATAAATATGATTAAATTCTTTAGAAAAATACGATACGACCTAATGGAAAAAAATAAAACTGTAAAGTATTTGCTTTATGCTATTGGTGAAATTATCCTTGTAGTTATTGGAATCCTTATTGCACTGCAGATTAACAATAATAATGAAATTAAGAAACAGAAAGGTGAAGAAAAAAAAATTCTAATAGGTATAAAAGAAGATTTTATAGAGACAAGAAAACGGTTAATTTACACTAAAAATAACCAACTTAGAGTATTATCAAATTCTCTAAAATTAATTAACGCTATTGAAACTAAAGATTATTCAGTACATGCAGACTCTATTAATCATCTATTAACTTATGGTGCATTTTCTCATCACCGTGATGAAGCTATTATGGGAAGTTATGACGCACTCATTGGCGCAGGAAAGACGTCTATTGTTGAAAACCAAAATTTGTTAAATGCATTAGCGGATTTCTCTTCGCTATATAGAACAGGTTTTGAAGATCAAGCAAGAACGGATGGCCTCTTTAACATCATGTATACGTCTGCAGAGAAATTTTATCCGTCTTTAAGGTCAAATAGTTTTAGTGGTCTTAGACTAGAGAAAAGATATACCACATTAGAAAAGGAAATGGCCATAAAACAATTGTATCAAAACGAATCTTTTTTAACGGCTTTATTAGAAAAAACCAAATGGGAAAATGAAAGATATGCAAGACATAATACACTACTTCAATCTTTAAATAAAGTGCTCTTTGAGTTTAATTTTGATGGATTTACTCCGATAAAAGATTTTTATAATAATTACACAGGAACTTATAAAAGTAAAAATGCAATAAGTGAAAATGCAATGAGTGAAATGACTATTGGATATGAAGACGGCTCTCTTAATGTTAAGTTTGGGAATAATCTAAAGGAATGGAAGATGGTGCAAGTAACAGGAACCACTTTTCATACATTATCTTGGGCTTCAGAATTTAAATTTATTAAAACAGACAATTCAAAAATGAAATTGGTTTTTGAGTCTTTAAACACATCGATTGAATTAGATAAAGTTGAAGATAATGAAAAATGAAACATGCATACGCTAAAATCATTCGATAAAAAATAACGAAAGCACAACAACGTATATGCGATAATTCTCCCTAAACGGTCGTACTACGCATATACCAAACGTTGTACTTCATTGCTCCTACGCTAAAGCTTCGGTAGCAGAAACTATGACTAACCGTAAGATTCCCGCTTTCTCGGGAAATAAATATGATAAAATTCTTTAGAAAAATACGCTACGACCTTATGGAAAAAAATAAAACTGGAAAGTATTTAAAGTATGCTATTGGTGAGATCCTATTGGTGATAATTGGCATCCTAATCGCAGTTTCCATCAATGGTTGGAATGAAGAGAGAAAACTTAAAATAGAGGAGCAAGCTATTCTAAAGGACCTAAAGCAAGAGATGGAGACGAATCTTGAAGCATTGGAGATTGTAATTGAGGAACACCAAAAATCCTTCGAAGCAGCTAAAGAAATGAGAGCACTAATTGGAAATAGAGACGCTTTTAATAAAATGCCTGACAGTACTTATGCTTCAATTTTTAGAAAAATGAATAATAATTATACTTATGACCCAAGAAATGGTATACTAAACTCAATTATTTCATCTGGACAAGTCAACATAATATCCAACAAAGAGCTTAAATATTTAATGGCATCTCTTAAGGAATGGACAGTAGATGCATTCGAAAACACCATGAAAATAGAAAATCAAAGAGATGATTTATTGAATTCAACCTATCATAATAATTATATCTTTAAAGATGGTAAAATTGATGGCTGGAATTGGAAAGCATCCTATGACCATCCACCATTTAGGACTTTGGCTAGTATCTTGTTCTTTTTTACTAGAAGAGATGGGTTAATAGAAGAGTATGAATTAAAGGAAGCTTTAGAACATATTATTGAACTATTAGAAAATGGTATAGAAAAATAACGAAAGCACAACAATGTGCCTGCCCGCCTCAATAAAAATAATAGTGGCAGGCGGGTATAATTCATTGCTTAGTCGCTTAATGAACTATCTCGGATTTCTGTCGAAATCCTAACACGTTTATCCCTTTTTGCTAACTTAGTACTCAATCGCAACGAAACCATACACGAACACGTTGTGCTTCATTATGACATACCAATAAACATGATAAAATTCTTTAGACAAATTAGACAAAATTTAGTAACTGAAAACAAGTTCAGTAAATATCTACTTTATGCCATTGGTGAAATCGTACTTGTGGTTATTGGGATATTAATTGCTCTTCAGTTAAATAATTTGAATGAAATTGACAAGATTAATGACACAGAATTTATTTATTTAAATGCCCTTCATGATGAATTCTCAAACAACCTCAAAGAGGTAGAAAGAGTAATGAAACTAAATGAGCGAAATTTGAAGATCGCTCATACACTTTTAGGTAAAATGGGAACTGATAATCCAGATTTTACCGAAAAAGCATTTGACTCTTTAATGTACCGTACAATTATGAGTGAAATTCAATACCGTCCTAGTCCAGGCACTCTCATTGAGTTAATCAACTCTGGTAATTTAGGTATCATTTCGAATAGGGAGTTGCGATTAAAACTGGCCTCATGGGATGGAGTCCTTACCCGCGTCTTGTTTCAGGAAGAAGAACATTCCAAACCCCGTTATAAATTGATTGATTTAATGAATAAATGGGGAAACGGCAGAAAGTCCTTCATAAATGCATTGGGAAATAGGATGGACATGCCTAACAGTAATTTTAAGTCATCTAGCATAGTGCTGTTAAAGAATCTTGAATATGATAATCAACTAACATTCTTTTATGCCACTGGTACTTTCCTGAATTTAAATTATTATTCTGATCTGAAGAACAACATTATAAATACTCTTAAGATAATTCAAAGTGAACTTGACCAAAGAACTGGCTGAAGCTACTGATTGTGATTTAAATTAATAACGAAAGCACAACACCGTATAAAATTTATGCTAACTTTAAAGATAAATTGTAAAACCAAAACAACCAATTAACATTTTTACTAGACTGAAAACCCTTCGGATTTTAAGCCGCACAAACCTTATACAATACCGTTGTGCTTCATTATTACCAACCAATAACCAATGATAAAATTCTTTAGAAAAATTAGACAAAACTTGCTTTCAGAAGGAAAAACTGGAAAGTATTTTAAATATGCTATTGGGGAAATTGTACTTGTGGTTATTGGGATTTTAATTGCTTTGAGTCTAAACAATTGGAATGAAAGAAGGAAAGATTCTGATTTAGAACAAAAGCTTTTGAAGAATTTGGTAGAGAATATGCAACATAATTGTGAACAATTAAGATCACGTATTGGAAGCATCTCATACTACAAGAAACATGGTGCCGTGATCATGTCGACCATTGAAAACAAATTGTCTTACCATGACTCTCTTGAAAATTACTTTCATCGTGCATTACTAAACACTGGCAATATCAGGCTCTCTAATGTTGGTTATGATGCCATTAAAGA
>Ga0316205_10004463_pt1 | contig 12230 bp, 12 predicted proteins | sample 3monthpyrite_MG_FD_204941 | JGI IMG/M metagenome (GOLD analysis project Ga0316205, IMG submission 204941) | Microbial mat bacterial communities from mineral coupon in-situ incubated in ocean water Damariscotta River, Maine, United States -... | ecosystem: Environmental > Aquatic > Marine >... | reverse complement strand
TCAGAATTCTTACCCCAGATATTTTCCAATAAATAACCGCGAGACATAATTCGGCCCAGGTTGCGAAACAAAAAATAGGATAAATCAAATTCTTTGTGTGTCATCTCAATAGCCACGCCATTTCGACTCACGACTTTACTGGAAGGGTCAAATTTTATCCCATCAACTTCCAGTACCTTGCCAGATGAGGATGATGTGGTACTTCTACGTGATAATGCCTCGACCCTGGCCATTAACTCCTTTTCCCTGATCGGTTTGACCATATAATCATCAGCCCCACAAGTAAGGCCGTGAACAATATCTTCCTCAGTATCCCGCACAGTGACAAATAAGACCGGCACATACCAATCGAGCTCAGATCGCATCCATTTGACGACTTCATCACCGCCAATATCGGGTAAAACCCAGTCAAGAATGACTAAATCATAGCTTTCATGGCTGATATTTCGCATAAAATCCTTGGCATTCTTAAAGTGCCGACAATGGTTGTCAGCCCCTTCAAGCAGAATTTTAATTAGCTCAGCCTGATCTTTATCGTCTTCAACGATAGCTATTCGCAAAATTTATCCCCAATTTGATAAAATCACTAAAAATGAATTGTTAATTTATGTAAACAATAGCAACTCACTTGCAAATTGCCAAGTATTGATGCAAAAAGACAAAATCGTGTCACAAATTCAAAATATCGATTATGATGCCTCGCATGTTTAACTATATAAAAGAAGCATATGCAGGCAATTGACACCATTCTGGATGCCGGCTGGATCATCCCGGTTGAACCCTTAAACACCGTTTACAAAGATTCGTCCATTATTATAGATAAGGGACTCATTCTGGAAATCCTGCCCACTAAAGATGCATTAAGCAAATACACTCCTAATCAGCACCTTCGTTATCCCCAACATGTATTAATGCCGGGTTTTGTGAATGCACATACCCATGCTTCTATGGGTTTATTCAGGGGGCTAGCAGATGATATGCCTCTGATGCAGTGGTTGAACGATTATATCTGGCCTGCGGAAAGCAAACACATGAATGAAGAGTTTGTCAGGGACGGAAGTCAACTTGCCATTGCTGAAATGATCAGAGGCGGTACTACTTGCTTCAACGATATGTATTTTTTTCCTGAAGTCACAGCGAAAATCGCACAAGACGCTGGTATTCGGGCCGTTGTTGGTCTTATTGTGCTCGACTTCCCCAGTGTTTGGGCAGCCAACGCGGATGAATACATTAACAAAGGCCTGGAAATCAACGATCGATACAGAGACGATGCACTCATCTCAACGGCCTTTGCCCCACACGCACCGTACACGGTTTCTGATCAGGCTCTGAAACATGTACAAATGCTTGCGAACGAGCTTGATTTGAGCATTCACATGCATGTGCATGAAACACAGGATGAAATCAACAAGAGTCTGGAGCAATACAAAGTACGCCCACTGGAAAGATTAAAGCAACTGGGCATACTGACACCCAATTTACTAGCTGTTCACATGACCCAGCTAGAAGAAAAAGAAATAGCTGATATCGCCGAATATGGCGTTCAGCTGGTGCATTGCCCGGAATCTAATCTCAAACTCGCCAGTGGCTTCTGTCCTGTGCATCAACTGACTCAATCAGGGGTCAATGTCGCATTGGGAACTGATGGGGCGGCCAGTAATAACGATCTGGATATGGTTTCCGAAATGCGCACTGCTGCACTCCTGGCCAAGGCAATCGCTGCCGATGCCAGCGCATTGGACGCAATGCAAGCGATTCAGATGGCCACCCTGAATGGGGCTAAAGCACTAGGTCTGGATGGACAAATCGGCAGTCTGTTACCCGGGAAATCAGCCGATATCATTGCAGTGGATTTTGACAGTATAGAAACCCAGCCTGTTTATCACCCTGAATCACATATCGTATATAGCTGTAGCCGGGATAAAATCACCGATGTCTGGATCCATGGACAACACCTGCTTAAACAAAGAGAGTTGACACGACTCGACCAAAAAGAGATTCTAGCGAAAGCGCATTCCTGGCAACAACGAATTAATACCTTATGACAGCACAAAACAGCAATCACGACCCACAAGAGATCAGCAAATTTGAAGAACTGGCGTCTCGATGGTGGGATCCGAATAGTGAATTCAAACCCTTGCATGATATCAATCCATTAAGGCTTGATTTTATACACGAACGCGCCAACCTGGCTTCTAAACGTGTATTAGATGTAGGTTGTGGTGGTGGAATCCTGTCAGAAAGCATGGCCGCTAAACAAGCACAGGTCACAGGCATCGACATGGGCGTTGCCCCATTGAACGTCGCGCGCTTGCATTTACTGGAATCTGGTCAGGAAGTTGAATACCGGCAAATAACGGCTGAAGAAATAGCTCAGGAGCAACCTGCCAGTTTTGATGTTGTCACCTGTCTGGAGATGCTTGAGCATGTGCCTGACCCATCTTCAGTGATACAAGCTTGTCACAATCTGGTTAAGCCGGGTGGGCATGTATTTTTTTCTACCATTAATCGAAACCCGAAATCCTATCTGTTTGCCATTATTGGTGCGGAATACTTATTACACATGCTACCCAAAGGAACGCATGATTATCGCAAATTTATTCGGCCGTCAGAAATGCATCAATGGGCACGCCAGGCAGGACTTGATGTGAAAGAAGTAACAGGCATGACTTATAATCCGTTTACCCGTCTCTACAGTCTTGGGTCGGATATTGACGTTAACTACCTCATGCACACTACACGCCCAGAAAACTAGTTAAGTCAGGATTATGATCCGCACCATACTTTTTGACCTTGACGGTACCTTGCTAGACACCGCACCTGATCTTGCCAACGCCCTCAATCTATTATTGGTCGAGCAAAATCAACCGCCATTGCCTTATGAAAAAATCAGGCCTGTAGTCTCTCATGGAGGACGCGCACTGATTGAGCTTGGATTTAATATCAATATAGATCATCCGAAATTTGAAGCATTAAAAAGCCGCTTACTGGATATATACAAAGCAAATATTGCCATTGACACAGCACTCTTCCCCGGCATGGAACGCGTACTTGAATACATAGAAGCGAATAATCTTTTATGGGGAATAGTCACTAATAAACCTTCCTGGTTAACTGACCCGCTTTTATTAGCATTAGGTTTGTCTCAACGATCAGCATGCGTTGTAAGCGGTGATACAACAGTGAATCGAAAACCTCATCCTGACCCCATGTTATACGCATGCAAGCAAAGTAATAGTCAAGTTCAAGAATGTTTGTATATAGGTGATGCCGAAAGAGACATTCAGGCAGGTAAGCAAGCCGGGATGCTAACCATGGCTGCCAGCTACGGCTATATTCAAGAGCATGACAATCTCAGTGACTGGGGAGCCGATGTTATTATTGACCAACCTGAAGACATTCTACATTGGCTTAACAATCAGCAATAACACCTGTAAACCCACTGCCCCTACCCGATAGAATGAGTTATGATTGCGTATTATTATGAGTACTCAAGCAAACATACTTTCTTTTCTGATCACTCATCAGTTTGAGATTTACGTCATTGTGGCCGTAGCGTTCGCTGCACTCGCTGGTTGGCTACTGGCCTCTTACAAACTGCAGAAAATTATCAACGAACTGGATAAAGAAAAAATTCGACTACAATCATCATTGGAAATGGAACAAAAAATTGCCCTGCTTCGTCGCCAGGAACAGGAAAAACAACAACAGGAAATGGAACAAAAATTCAGCGTCTTATCCAATGATGCATTAAAGAATAATAATGACTCTTTTTTGAAACTGGCGCAGGAAAAGCTCATGCAATTCCAGATTCATGCACAAAATGATCTCGATAACAGAGAAAAATCTGTAGAAAATCTGGTCAAACCCATCAAAGATGCTTTAAACAAAACCGAACAGCAAATCAGGCTCATGGAAAATGAACGTAAGCAAGCTTATGGCTCATTAACCAATCACCTGGAAACCATGACCCAGACACAATTATTGTTACAGAGTGAAACACGTAATCTGGTGCAAGCACTCAGACGACCGGAAGTACGAGGACAATGGGGTGAAATTACACTCAAACGCCTGGTCGAACTGGCGGGCATGGTAGAACATTGCGATTTCTTTGAACAGGAACACACTCAAACCAATGAAGGCGGCATACGCCCGGACATGATCGTTCGCATGCCCGCTGGCAGAGAAATTGTCGTTGATGTCAAGACTCCTTTGGATGCTTACATTAGCGCGATAGAAGCTAAAGACGATGATCAACGTGAAAAGGAACTGACTCGTCATTTGCGAAACGTGCGCAGCAGGATTCGTGAACTTGCCAGTAAGTCATACTGGAGCCAGTTTAAACATTCACCTGACTTTGTCATTTTATTTATACCAGGCGACCAGTTTCTGACAGCTGCTTTAGAACTTGATCACGGTCTGATTGAGGAGGCATTAAAACAAAAAGTTATACTGGCCACACCGACCAGCCTGGTTGCCTTACTACGAGCAGTCGCTTACGGCTGGCGGCATGAATCGTTAACAGAAAATGCTGACTTAATAAGAGAATTAGGTGAAGAGCTCTACAAAAGGCTGGCCACATTCGGTGAACACCTGGGTAAACTGGGTAAAAATCTCGGTAATAGTGTTGAATCTTTTAACAAAACAGTGGGCTCACTGGAAAGACAAGTGATCCCCGGTGCCAGAAAATTGTATGATTTAGGCATAGAGTCCAGTAAAAAATTACAAACACCAGAACCCATCGACAAATCAATCCGCTCCATTAACAAGGATTAGTTAATTAGAACATGTCAGCCTACTCCTTACATCAGGCTTATCAGCACTGCCAGAAAATAACAGAAAGTCATTATGAAAATTTTCCAGTGGCCTCCATATTACTACCACGTCAATTACGTAAACCCATCAGTGTAATATATGCTTTTGCTCGAATGGCTGACGATTTCGCTGACGAAGGTACACACACTGATACGCAACGAACCTTTCTTTTGCAACAAGCAAAAGACCAATTACAGCAATCAGCAAAAGGAATGCCTTCACAAGACCCCGTCTACATAGCCATGGCTGATGTACTAAAAGAAAAACCGGCCTTGCTTGAGCCTTTACAGGATTTACTGATAGCATTTAATATGGATGTCAACAAACATAGATATCATGACTTTGGTGAAGTCATGCAATATTGCCGGTACTCTGCCAATCCTGTGGGACGTATGCTACTCATGCTTTATGGCGCCGATAGCACCAGGAACCGGGCCTACTCTGACGCAGTGTGCAGCGCCTTACAGCTGGCTAATTTCCTTCAGGATATTCAGTCTGACTACACACTGAGAAAGCGAATTTACTTACCGGCAGATGAATTGGCAAAATTTGGTGTCAATGAAAAACATCTACTCAATTCAACCGAAAACAGCCAATTAACTGCCTTTATGCATTTTCAAACACAACGCGTTTTTAAATTGCTACAATCGGGCGCACCACTCGGCCTTCGCCTGAAAGGCCGGGTCGGACTTGAATTAAGAATGATGATACTTGGAGGCTGGAAAGTACTTGAGAAAATCCATCATAACCAGGGAGACATCTCACTCTCTACGCGCTTGAACAAACGGGATTGGCTCTGGATTGTAAGCCACGCACTTTCCAGCCGATTTACGGTATACTTTAAAAGACTAACACAATAGCAAATTATTAATGACTCCAGAACAATACTGCCAACAAAAAGCCGCCAACAGCGGATCCAGCTTCTATTACAGCTTCCTGTTTTTACCAGCAGAAAAACGTAAGGCTATCACTGCACTGTATGCTTTTTGTCGTGTAGTCGATGATGTAGTTGATGATTGCACAGACCCCACTGTTGCAGAATCAAAACTCAACTGGTGGCGCCAGGAAATAGAACGAATGTATGAAGGCAATGCCGAACACCCCGTGACCCAGTCTTTATACACAGCACTCAATCAATTTGACCTCCATAAAGATTACTTCAATGAAATTATTGACGGTATGCAAATGGATCTGCATATATCCAAATACAACAATTTTCATGATTTAAGTTTATATTGCCATCGAGTGGCGGGTGTCGTAGGACTATTAGCAGCCGAAATATTTGGCACCAGCCACAGGGATACTTTAAAGTTTGCTGAAAACCTGGGCATGGCCATGCAATTAACGAACATTATTCGTGATGTTAGAGAAGATGCATTTCTTGGAAGAGTTTATTTACCCGAAGAAGACCTACAATCATTCAATGTCAAATTATCCGACTTACACCACCCCGTTACTACCGATGCAGTTAAAAGCTTACTGGCTTTTCAAGTCAACCGTGCTGAAGAATATTATCAGAAAGCATTTTCGTTACTGCCTAAACAAGATCGATACCATCAACTTAGTTCTTTGATCATGGCAGAAATATACAGAACTCTGCTAAAAGAAATAAAGGATGATGGCTACCAGGTTCTGGAGCATCGAGTAAAATTGACACCCTTGCGCAAGCTCTGGATTGCATGGAAAACCTACCGCCGTGAAAAGAAAATTTCCAAAACGTGAGCCCTGAACTCAATAATAAATACCCCGATGTAACCGTAGTTGGCGCCGGGTGGGCGGGTCTGTCTGCCGCTGTATCTCTCAGTCATCACGGTTGTAAAGTGACATTAATAGAAGCTAGCCAACAGATTGGTGGACGTGCTCGAGATATCTTAGCGAACCAGCAGACTCTGGATAATGGGCAACATATTTTAATTGGTGCTTACAAAGCACTACTGGAATTACTGGAAGTAATAGGCATCAGTGAATCTGATGCCTTTATACGCACACCGCTTAACTTGAGAATTGAAAGTCTAAATAGTACCGGGCTACATATTTCCGCCGCAAAATTAACAAACCCACTTCACATGTTATTTGCCATATTAGGCGCAGAAGGTCTCAGTGCAATCGAGAAATGGGCTATTACTCGCTTTTGGTTGACATTACTTTTGTCGAATTTTTCAATTAAAAATGATACGCCATTGTTTGCTTTCTTAAAACAAAATAAACAATCTGAACGCATCATTTCTTTATTCTGGGCACCACTTTGCATTGCTGCCCTAAATACTCCCATCGACACAGCTTCCAGCCAGGTCTTTCTGACAGTACTGAAAAATAGTTTTACTCGTCGCCGGGCAAACAGTGATTTATTACTACCAAAAACATCTCTAGGAGGCATACTCCCTAAACCTGCTGCTGCGTTCATTCAACGACATGGCGGAAAAATTATTACAGGTGAACGTGTCAATCAAATTCATTTGAATGGCGAACAAATACATTCAATTGAAACCAACAAAGGCAAATACCAGACAAGTCACCTGGTTCTGGCCACCCCCTTTAAACAAACCAGTAAACTATTGTCCGCCTTTGATGTATTTGCTGAATTCACGAATGCTATTAATTTACTCGATCATGAACCGATTACCACTTTATATATGCAGTACCCCGATAGTGTCCGCATAGATGGCTATATGGTGGGCATCAGCGATGCAACTACCCAATGGTTGATAGATCGTAGAACCTGCGGGCAAGCAGGTTTAATAGCCGCTGTTATAAGCGCCAGTGGCAAACACATGTCGATGAGTAAGGATATGCTGATACACACAGTCTTAAAGGAAACCGCTCAATTATTCCCCGAGTGGCCAGCACCTGAATCAACCGTGCTGCTACGCGAGAAACAAGCTACTTTCTCTTGTCGTGCCAATTCAGAGCATTTTAGACCTGCGCCCGGATTTCTGGGTAAAAAAATATGGGTTGCAGGCGATTATCTTAATACTGGCTTACCTGCAACACTCGAAGGAGCCGTCATGACTGGGTTACAATGTGCACGAGAAATTATAAACAGCCAAAATACTTCACACTAAGGAACCACTATGCCTCATTACCAAGCTCCCGATGACCTACTCAAAGACCGCATTATCATGATAACAGGTGCAGCCGATGGCTTGGGTAGAAGCATGGCGCTGAGCTTTGCCCGGCATGGAGCCTCTACCATTTTACTCGACAAGCACGTAAAAAACCTGGAATCGTTGTATGACGAAATTGAAGCCAATGATTTCCCTCAAGCCGCGATATACCCTCTTGACCTGGAAGGTGCTTCAGCTGATGACTATGAAACCATGGCCGAAAACATTGAGCGAGAATTTGGCAGACTAGATGGTCTGATCCATAACGCAGCCATCATGGGTCCCATCACCCCGATGCAATTGTATGACAGCCAGGCCTGGTATAAAGTCATGCAAGTAAATCTGTATGCGCCTTTTCTTATTAACCAGTCCTGCTTACCTTTACTGAATGAATCTGATGACAGTCGTATTTTATTTGTGTCTGATGCCTGTGGACATCAAGGCAGCGCCTATTGGGGGGCATACGGTGCTTCTAAAGCCGGGCTTGAAAATATGATGCAAACATTAGCCGACGAACTCGAATCAAATACTCCTATAAAAGTAAATAGCATTGATCCAGGAAATATCAGAACCACAATGAGAGCATTCGCCTATCCGGGTGAAGATCCCAATTCGTTACCTACTGCGGAAGAGGTTTTGCCAGGTTTTCTCTTTTTAATGGGTAAGGACAGTAAACAATATAACGGTCAATCGTTTATGGCCGAAGATTTTCTATGATCTTAACAACGTATCATATTAAATAGATACTTAAGGAGCTTCCAATCATTTCATTAAGTCTACTTTGATACCCTGCTCCGTCATAGACTTGTTCACATCTTGTAAATAACGCTGGAAACTTTTCTGTGCTTTATACTGACCACTGGAAACATAGGTCATAGCTCCTGATATATGGAATGTTCTCAGATAAGCCTCGGTTCTGAACACTTCAACCCCTAATGAATCAAAAAATAATAAACTGGGGCTAAACTGAATATTCAGTTCTTTTGCCCAATCTGATATACGTTTAGCTTTACCATCCGGTGTAACCAGAAAACCTTTTGAATATTGATTCAACAACACCACATCAAAATCTTTAATAGCCTCTTGAGTTTCCGGTTTTTTCAAAACATCCAAATGCAGTTCATCACATAGCTTACAATCAGGTTCTTCAAACATCACCAATAGTGGACGCTGATTAGTCTTTAATGTTTGCTTGAGATTATAAGGTGGTTGCAAATAAGCGGGATCAATATGTAATGAACCCGATACTTTTTTTGCACGGGTCTCTTTGTAATAGCTCAAAAACCCGGTTTTTGATTCCATGCCTTCAGATACATAGTCCAGCGCTGCTTTAAATTTATCCGGGTAGTAGTAGCCATTTACGCGTAAGGCAATTTTTCCTTTCTCATCCAGAAACAACATGGTCGGGGTATACATGACCTTCATGTCATAGGCAAAATCTTTTTCGATAGTTTCCTTACCCTGTAAATCTATCAGTTCCTTATCACCCCACATATTGATTGCAATCACATCAAATTTATTTTTTACCTTTTTAACAATATCCTCTCTACCAAAATTGTCTTCAATGAGTTTCTGGCAGTAAGGACAACCATCCTGGTAAAAATAAAGAATAACGCGCTTGCCCGCTTCATTCGCTTCCAAAACATCATCGGATAATTCCATTAAAGATAATTTAAACCACGCAGGCTTTTCTACATAGCCAGGGTTTACCATACCTTCTTCAAGTTTATGCTGCTCAGTCGCAGCTAAAAGCTTGCCAGCAATTAAGAATAATGCGAAAAAAGTTATCAATGTACGCAACATAGTCATTTACCCGTCCCGAAAAGCCTTACCTTATTATGACTGGTTATTTAAACAATAAGTTGCCGCTTAAGGCAACTATATTCCGTCAATTATCTGTCACTCCGTAAGCCTCCAAAATTGAAGATTATTATATCTTGTTGTTTTTATTGTGTTTTATGATTTTGTGACAAGTATGGCACGATTCTAGCTAAGTAAACACTAACAGATGTACTCAGGAATCTTACTATGTCCATACAAACTGGCGTCATTACAAAAAATACTAATAGTCTGCGAGAAGGTATCTATACTATGCCAACGCAACATAAAATTGATAAGCAATTTTCACTCAAAGTTGAAGCCGTACGAGCACTGGAGCTTTCTAATCGTCTGCACAGTACGTTAAACCTTGAAGAATTGATGAATATGTACGCCCAGGAAACACAAACCTTTGTACCGTTTGATAACATCAATTATACACACCCTGACAACATATTTTCGTTTTCTCAAGGTGATAAGAAACGTCATTCTTGCCAGTACAGGTTACTCATTGGTGGAAAAAACCTGGGTGAACTGGAGTTTACTCGCAGCAAAAGATTTACAGACGAAGAAACTATCAATCTTGAATACACACTGTCTTCACTACTCAACCCTTTACATAATGGATTAATGTATCAACAAGCCATTATTAATTCATTACTCGACCCGCTCACCGGCGTTAAAAACCGGTCAGCATTTGATTCCAGTATTTCTCGTGAAGTGTCACTATCAAAGCGCCACAACAACCCTTTTGCAATGATTATTCTGGACATAGATCTCTTCAAGAATATCAATGATAAATTTGGACACCTGTTTGGCGATTGTGTGTTACGTGATGTTGCTCAAACCATCAAAGATGAGATTCGTGATTCAGATATGGTATTCAGGTACGGCGGGGAAGAATTTGTAATCCTCTTGAGCAACACCTGTGAAACCGGTGCCTTGTTATTAGCTGAACGTATTCGACAATCCATTGCTCAAATGACATTCAGCTATAATGGTAATTCAACATTGGTGACCGCCAGTCAAGGAATTGCTTGCCTGAAACAAAATGAACTGGAACTTGAATTATTCAAGCGTGCCGACGACGCCCTATATCACGCCAAGGATAGTGGCCGTAACTGTACACAGCTGGCTGAAGTATGATAACTGGCTAAGTAGCCTTTTATTGCTTCGCCTTGTTCACCAGCACACTGTTTACTCATTAAGTCATCAGCTCAACTCTAAAGACAATATTGAGCTATTGTGCTCACACTTCCCCACTGGCCTCTAATAAGATAAAATGCATTTCTGCTAGCCCAGATTTAACCATACTTTTACTATGTTACAGGTACTCGCATGAGCAACATGATGGCCGTCCTACTTAATGGAATTGCACAACTAGAATATGATCGCAATAAACTTTTACCTGATCATCAGGCACTTTATCTAGATAAAATGGATGAAAAAATGGATGAAGGTATTTTTATTGGTGATACACGTATCCAAAAACCCGATATCAGCCAAAAGGCTCAGTTTGTTGCTGCCAATCTGGTTCATGCTATTAAAAATGACAATGAATCAACGGCCGCTTCATTATGCACCTATCTGGCAAACCGACTACCCGATTTGAAACAAGTTAAAATCGATGATACTCAAAGTGAAGTTAGCATTAACCTTGTTTTTGATGAAGAATACAAAAACCAGGTTGCAGTCACATTCAAACATTAACGTTTAACTCTTTTGCCCCGGTCATTGTCAATCGAATATAAATGTCATCACTATTTGGCCTCCTTCCTGCTGTGCTTTAATTTCGAGCAATGCATCATAGCGATTAGTAATATAAGCACACAAAACCGTCGTTAAGGCTTCATTCCCCGTTAGTATTCCCTCTATTAATTTCATCGCCACGTAATGAATGCGATCGTTTTCGTCTGGATGCTGAATATGTTCACCACCTATGGTTATTCCTTTTTCCATATCCGTATTCATTTTTTCGAGAAAAAGCAGTTGATGATGAGATTGCTCTTTATTGCGGTCATATTCGATGACAACCTCATCATTTAACCACACCGACAAATCAGGTAATTTTTCGATTAGCTTTAGCCCTCTTCCTGATTATTTATCTTGATTTTCCATGATTTGGTTAATCGTATCCAACATAGGCATCGGTTGCACATAATTAATAGGTATACGCCATCGGGCACCATTCACATCAAGTATTAATGAAGGAAAACTATCAACTCCGTATCCACGACTCGTATTAATTTCAAACTGTAATTGCTGATCCGTGTCATTAGCTATCAAATTATTTTCAAACACTTCCTTTTCGAGACCAGACTCAACGGCCAATTCCACTAATACGTCAAGTTTTGCTGGATTCCTTGCCTGAAGATAATAAGCTTTTTGTATCGCGTCGATCATGATTGCTTCAAAGTGATCACCTTGTAATCTTGCTGCTATCACGGCGCGACAAGCACGATATGTTGAACGTACAGCCGAGCATTGTTGCCA
>Ga0316205_10004462_pt1 | contig 12235 bp, 12 predicted proteins | sample 3monthpyrite_MG_FD_204941 | JGI IMG/M metagenome (GOLD analysis project Ga0316205, IMG submission 204941) | Microbial mat bacterial communities from mineral coupon in-situ incubated in ocean water Damariscotta River, Maine, United States -... | ecosystem: Environmental > Aquatic > Marine >... | reverse complement strand
CGGGCATTCTGGGGATGCACAAGATCCAGGACCGCGCGATGGTGGTGAACGGTGAGATCGTGATCCGCCCGATGATGTATCTGGCCTTGAGCTACGATCACCGGATCGTCGACGGCAAAGGGGCGGTGACGTTCCTGGTCCGGGTCAAGGAAGCGCTGGAAGATCCGCGCCGGTTGCTGATGGATTTGTGAAGCAAACAAGGAAACAGTGATGCGCATAGTTATTGCACTTTTCACGCTTTTTCTGACCACCGGCGCAAGTTGGGCCGAAGTCGTGACAACGCAAGATGGTCGGAGGATTTTGCTTAACGACGACGGGACATACGAGGTTATGGAATCTGCCCCGACCGTTGTAATCCCAATGACGGAGCAAGAACCTTTCTTTGAGCATGATGCTGGTGAGTATGGTAGAAACACCATGCGGTTTATGCCGATTTTCCTGAATGAAACAGGGCAGACAATTACTGGATTCAGGTTCCGAGCAGTCTTTCGGTCTGCATTCGGTGACGAGGTCTTTTCATTTGAGGGGGAATCGACTGAGCGCATTGCACCCGGACAGACCTCCACCGGGTCGACATTCTACTACTTCGAGGACAATCAGTTTATTGGCGATCAACCTTATGACAAGCTTCTGATCTTCGAAACTTCAGGCACAGGATCTATTGAGACAACAGTCACTGCGGTGGTGTTCGAGAATGGAGACGTCATCGTCGCCGCTGAATGAGATTCTTCGATTTTCAAGAACCAAATATTAATTCGTGAGGATATGTATCTAAGTCCTTCCAAAGACTTCCTCAGCCTAAATCGCCCGGCCCATAGCGACCGGGCGCTTTCATTTGCCCTTTTTTGACCTCTCCGTCATACTGTCCCAAAGCGCCAACAGAGCGCGGACCCGAGCAGTAAAAAGATGAGGCACGCGATGAGCAGTCGCTTTGGCACCAGAACCGTCATGTCCTGTATGCGCAACGAGGGGCTGTTCCTCGTCGAATGGGTCGCCTTTTACCGCGCGCTCGGGTTTGATCATCTGGTCATCATCACCAATGATTGCACCGATGGCACCGACCTGATGCTGGACCGGATGCAGGAAATGGGCCTGGTGACCCATGTCCGCAACAATGCCTACGGCACCGAGGGCCCTCAGATGCACGGGCTCCGCATGGTCAGGGAGGAGCTGCCGATTGTCGGTCAGGCCGACTGGCTCTTGCATGTCGACAGCGACGAGTTCCTTAATATCTTTCACGGCGATCACACCATTGATGCGCTGATCGACGTGGTGCAGGACTATGATACCTGCGCGCTGGCCTGGCGGGCCTTTGGCGATAACGGCCACAAGATCTGGCCCGGTGGCAATGTCATTGAGAACTTCACCATGAGCGACAAGAAGGCGATGTGGTTTACGGCGTTTCACAAGCCTCTTATGCAGCCGCGCAAGTTTCAGATGTTGAGCATCCACATGCCCAAGCACCCGCTGGACGGCAACGCCACGCAGTGCAACGCGATGGGCGAAGAGGTGGACCCATCGGCGCTTTATAACATCGCCCATGATCGCCATCGGGCAATGGATCGGGCCAAGCTGACATGGGACGGGGCCTGCATAAACCACTACACCATCAAATCCGAAGACCTCTTTTTGCTGAAGAATGATCGTGGAGACGGTATCCATCAGGGCGGTCGCAAACGCTTCCTTAATTCCACTTTTCACCGGCGCTACAACATCAACAAACGGGCCGAAACCTCGATCCTGCGGCATTTGCCCGAAATCATGCGCGGCATGGAAGAAATGCGCGATGATCCGCTTTTGTCAGCGTTGGAGCACGCCTCAAACCTATGGTGGGAAAATCGCCGCGACCGGGTGTTGACGCCCGAACGCATCGCTGCCTGGACCCTGCCCGAAGAGGGCGACGTGCCCGCCGCAAAGGTCGCCTGAGATGGAAAGCCGCCACGGATCCAAAATCGTCCTCTCCTGCATGCGCAACGAGGGTATGTTTCTGTTGGAATGGATCGCCTATTACCGTGTGATCGGGTTCGAAAAGGCGGTGGTCGTCACCAATAACTGCACCGATGGCACCGACCTGATGCTGGATCGGCTGGAGCAGATGGGGTATGTGCGCCACCTGCGCAATGACTGGCGCGGGGCGGGGCGGCCACAGATGGAATCCTTGCGCATGGCGCGCGAAGATATTGACGACCTGGTGCTTGCCGAATGGTGCCTGCATGTCGACAGCGACGAATTTCTTGATGTCACCTGCGGCGACGGCCATGTCGATGACTTGCTTGACCTGATCCCCCCGACCGAAGCCGTTGCCATCGCCTGGCGGCCCTTTGGCAATAACGGGCATAAAACCTGGCCCGGTGGCCTGGTGACTGAAAATTTCACCCGTGCACGGGCCGAAACCGCCTGGAACTCGTGTCTGCACAAGGCGCTGTTCAAGGCGCGAAAGTTCAACACGATCTCGATCCACATGCCCAAGCATCCAAGCCACCCCAAGGTGCGCAACCACAACACGCGCGGGCACGCCATCACCACCGATTCCATGTTCAAACCGGCGCATGAACGCCACCGCAAGATGGACCGGGCCGAACTGACCTGGGATAACGCGCAGATTAACCATTACGCGGTGCGCTCTGACGATACTTTTTTGATGAAGAACGACCGGGGTGCCGCAAATACGCTCGGGCTCGGCAAATATTTCATGGATTCGGTCTTCTACACCCGCAGCAACCGCAACGATGTCGAGGATGCCAGCATTTTGCGCATCGTGCCCAAGCTGAAGGACGAGTTGGAGGAACTGCGCGAAGACCTGATCTTGCACCACCTCGAACAGGCCGCGCTGCACTGGTTCTACGAGCGCCGGGATCGTATCCTGACGCCCGAGAAAATCGCGGAATGGACCACCGACCCCGCCGATTTACCCGGGGCCGAAGCCGCAGAGTGACAGGGGCCGCATGGCATCGCATCCCAGACATGGGGGCCGGTTGCAGTGGCGTCTGGAAGTCGGGTCGGCTTGCTGCATTTGGGTGCGGTTTAATGCCGAAAGGGGTCAGGTTTGCCGTTTTGTGATCACAAGCATCGCCTCATAAAAAAATCGCGCTGAAAACACCTGCATTTTTTGTCGCAGCTTTCCAAAACCTGTTGACCCAGGCCACCACAACGCCCATTCCCAAAGGATACCGGCCAAAATCCGACCCAGAGGAGACATCCAAATGGCAAGCTATGACGTAATCATCATCGGTGCCGGCCCCGGCGGCTATGTCTGCGCCATCCGCTGCGCGCAACTGGGTCTGAAAACCGCCGTGGTCGAGGGTCGTGACACGCTTGGCGGCACTTGCCTGAATATCGGCTGCATCCCGTCGAAGGCGCTGCTGCATGCCAGCCACATGCTGCATGAGGCAGAGCATAATTTCGCCAAGATGGGCCTCAAGGGCAAATCCCCTTCCGTCGATTGGCCCGCGATGCTGGCCTATAAGGATGATGTCATCGGCCAGAACACCAAGGGCATCGAATTTCTGTTCAAGAAGAACAAGATCGACTGGCTGAAGGGCTGGGGCTCGATCCCCGCGGCGGGCAAGGTCAAGGTTGGCGAAGAAATCCATGACGCAAAGAACATCATCATCGCGTCCGGCTCCGAACCCACCTCGCTGCCCGGCGTCGAGGTAGATGAAAAGATCGTCGTCACCTCCGAGGGCGCGCTGTCGCTGGCCAAGACACCGAAAAAGATGGTCGTGATCGGGGCCGGCGTGATCGGGTTGGAGCTTGGCTCGGTCTATGCGCGTCTGGGGGCCGAGGTCACGGTGATTGAATTTCTTGATGCGATCACGCCGGGCATGGATGCCGATGTCGCCAAGACGTTCCAGCGTATCTTGAAAAAACAGGGGCTGAAATTCGTCATGGGGGCGGCGGTGCAAAGCGTCGAAGCGCTGAAGACCAAGGCCAAGGTGAATTACAAACTTCGCAAGGATGACAGCGCGCATCAGATGGATGCCGATGTCGTTTTGGTCGCCACCGGTCGTAAGCCTTATGTCGACGGCCTGGGGCTCGAGGCACTCGGCGTCACGATGACCGATCGCGGCCAGATCCAAACGGATGCCAATTGGGCGACCAATGTCAAAGGCGTCTACGCCATCGGCGATGCTATTGTCGGCCCGATGCTGGCCCATAAGGCCGAAGATGAGGGCATGGCCGTGGCCGAGGTTCTGGCCGGCAAGCACGGCCATGTGAATTACGGCGTCATCCCCGGCGTCATCTACACCACGCCCGAGGTCGCCACGGTCGGCAAGACCGAGGAAAACCTCAAGGATGAGGGCCGCGCCTATAAGGTCGGCAAGTTCTCCTTCATGGGCAATGGCCGTGCCAAGGCGGTGCATCAGGGCGAAGGTTTCGTAAAGATCCTGGCCGACAAGGAGACCGACCGCATCCTGGGCGCGCACATCATCGGTCCCGCCGCGGGCGATCTGATTCACGAGGTCTGCGTGGCTATGGAATTCGGGGCCTCGGCGCAGGATCTGGCACTCACCTGCCATGCCCATCCCACCTATTCGGAAGCGGTGCGCGAAGCCGCGCTCGCTTGTGGCGACGGTGCCATCCACGCCTGATATGCCCCGCTTGCGCGTCACGACAGCGTGGCGCGCAAGTTATGATCCGGCGCTGCGCGTGTGCACCGGTGAGACCGTGACGCCGGGACGCAAGGACACCGAGAACCCCGGCTGGCAATGGGTTGAAAACACCGACCGGCTTGGCGGCTGGATCCCCGAGGCCATCCTGAAAGGCACCCGCATCACGACGGGTTTCGACACTATCGAGCTGACCGTCGCCCCCGGCGACACTGTCGCGTGCATCACCTCCCGCGCCGGATGGTACTGGTGCCGCGACGTATCCGGGCGGGAAGGCTGGCTCCCTGCAACGCATCTGTCCCGACTCTGATCATTCATCTTGGCAAAAATACCTCGGGGAGCGCGAGGGGAAGCGTACCTCGCACCGGTCGGATTGCGCAGCAATTCGACCCTACGCCACCAACAAGCGCAACCCTTGCGTGACATCGGCCCGCACCGCCAAACGCAACCCCGGCTCATCGCCCGCCTTCAAGGCCGCCAGAATCAACCGGTGGTGGCGCGGTGGCTCGGTTCGCCGCAACCGCCCGTAAAGCGCCCGCATCGTTGGTCCCATCTGCAACCAGACCGTCTCGGCCAGGGCAAGCATCGCAGGGGCCTGCGCGCGCAGATATAGCGCCCGGTGAAACTCCAGATTGGCGCGGATATAGCCGACCGCGTCACGCTTCGCGACAGCTTCGGCCACTCCGGTATTGATCGCATCCAACCGCTCCAGCAACGCCATATGCGCACGCGGCAAGGCACGCGCCGCAAGTTCCGGCTCCAGGAGCGCCCGAATGGCGGCCAGTTCCTCGATCCGGTCATTGCTGAGCTCCGGCGTCGCCACCCGCCCCGACGATGACAGCGACAGCGCGCCTTCGCTGACCAGCCGCCGAACAGACTCACGCGCGGGTGTCATCGAGACCGAATATTCCTTGCCGATGCCGCGCAGCGTCAACGCTTCACCGGGCGGAATCTCACCATGCATGATCCGGGCGCGCAGGGCGCGAAACACCCGATCATGCGCCGCGGGCGCGCTGCCGGTTTCACTGGGGCGTTGGTTCAGCATCATTGGCCCACGTGATCACAAGCGCTGCCTCAGGGCAAGCTGTCGAAGCGCCAGGCCTGCAACGCAGCCCCGTGTGCGCGCAACCACCGGCGCGGGGCCTGATAGGCCGGACAGAGATCTTCACAGGCCGCCCAGAAGGCGGGCGAATGGTTCATTTCGGCCAGGTGTGCCACCTCATGGGCGGCGACATAATCCAACACCTCGGGCGGGGCCATGATCAGCCGCCAGGAAAACATCAGATCGCCGCGGGTCGAACAGCTGCCCCATCGCGACCGGGTATCGCGCAGCGTGATCCGGCCGAACGACCGGCCAAGCCGGGCCCCGTGGTGATCGCAGCGGGCCACCAGCGCCTCACGCGCCATGGATTTCAATAGCGTCCCCATCAAGGGGCCGGCCCGACCGTTTTCCGGCATCACGATGCGCCCGTCCAGAAACCGCGCCGAGCGGCCTGACCCGGCCACAACAGCGCGATCTGCGCCCAACAACGGAAAACTGAGCCCGATGGCAGGGCGCTGTATCTCGGGTGCCGCATCGAGATGTCTGCGCACCCACCCGGCCCGTTCGGCAAGAAATTCCAGCGCCTCGGTTTCGGGCGCATGTATGGGCAGCGACAGGCTGACGGTACCCAAAGATTTCGAGACCCGCAAAGTGAACCGCCGCGCCCGGGCATTGCGCTTCAGCGCCACTTCGATCGGCGGATCGCCCGCCAGTATATGGGTTTTCGTCGCCATCCGCCTGCTTCTGACCTGCTTGCAGCCCCGCCTGCATAGGAAAGGCTTTGACAGCCCCCGAACATTGTGTCAGGTGCCGCATTCATTCGATAGCGATGATTGAAGGGGGTGTCATGCCCAAAGAAGAATGGGGCGTAAAGCGGGTCTGCCCGACCACAGGCAAACGGTTTTTTGACCTGAACAAAACGCCCGTCGTCAGCCCGTATTCCGGCGAGGTCGTGAATATCGACACCGGCAAGGGGTCGCGCACTCTTGTGGCGGACAAGCCTGACAAGGCGGCGACCAAAGCCAAGGCCAAGGCCGCCGCTGACGAAGCGGTTGTCGATGAGGCGGATGCCGTCATCGAGGAGGATGATGACATCGAACTGGACGATGATCTGCTGGATGACGACGATGACGACACCGTCGCGTTGGACGATCTGGCCGATGTCGCCGCGGATGACGACGACAGCTAACGGCTGATTTGTGAGCGGCGACAAACGATGGGCGGGCATCCTTGGTGCCCGCTTTTTTCGTGTCGAACCGGTGCCGGGCGCGGGGTTGGGAATCCGTTCAAACGGCCTCCAATTTTTCTCTTGAACATGGCTGCCCCTTCCCATAAACCGCCTCTACATTCGCCAAGGCGGATGCAAACGGGGCCTTAGCTCAGCTGGGAGAGCGCCTGCATGGCATGCAGGAGGTCAGCGGTTCGATCCCGCTAGGCTCCACCAATCCTACCCTCAATCGATCGCCCTTCCGCCGGAGCCATGACGCCCCGTCTTGATCGCCTCGCGAATCACCCGTGCCACAGCGTCGGCGGTGACAGCACGCGGATTCGTTGCCGCGGCGCTGTCCTGCATCGCCTTTTCCGCGATCCGCGGCGCGCAGCTTTCCGGTACCCCGATATCGGCCAGCCGGACGGGAATACCGACGGCGTCCAACAGGGCGCAGATCCGGGCATGAAACGCCTCGAACCCTTCCGCCTCGGCACCAACTGCCTGACACATCGCCGGCAGCTTGTCGGTCAGCGCGGGCGCGTTAAAGCGCAGGACGGCGGGCAACAGCACCGCATTGGTCAGGCCATGCTGCGTGTCATATTCGGCCCCCACCATATGCGAGATTGCATGCACCAGCCCCAGCCCCTTGAGAAACGCGATGCCCGCCAGGCAGGACCCCACCAGCATCGCACCGCGCGCCTCAAGGTTTTCCGGTTCCCGCACGGCGACGGGTAACCAGCGGCTGACCAGCCGCAGCGCCTCCAACGCCATGCCATCGCAGAGCGGGTGAAAGCCGGGCACAGAATAAGCCTCGATCGCGTGAACCAGCGCATCGGCACCGGTCCAGGCCGTCAGATCGGGTGGCAGGCCAAGCGTCAATTCGGGATCGAGCAGCGCCAGCGCCGGTTTCAGATCGGGATGCCACAGGCACCATTTCATCGCCCGCGCGGTATCTGTGATCATCGCGGTGCTGTCGGTTTCGGCCCCGGTTCCCGCCGTGGTCGGGATGCAGATCAGCGGTGGAAATCCGTCCTGCCCAGTCATATCGGGCGGCGTTTTCTCATATTCAAAGGCCCAGAGGTCGAGGTCATTCTGGGCCGTCAGCGCAATCGCCTTGCCGCCATCCATGCCGCTGCCGCCGCCAATGGCAATCACCCCGTCATGGCCGCCGGCAAGAAACCGCGCCTTGCCGCCCGCGATCTCGTCATCGCGCGGATTGGGCGAAATATCGGAATAGAGCGCAGCGCTCAGACCTGCATCGGCCAGATACGCCATGAGATCTGCGACAAAGGGCAACCCGGCGCTGCCGCGATCCGTCGCGATCAGCGGGCGCGCCATGCCAGCCTTTGCACAGAACGCCCCGATCTCACGCAATCGTCCCGGCCCATAGGCAATGGGGACCGGAAAGTTCCAATCCTGCGGGGCCAGAATGTCCGTTTCCGTGACCGTCACAGCAACCACGCGCTGTCCTCGCCGACATCGATCAGCGTCGGCCGGTCGGCGGCGAGCGCATCCGCGAAGGCCGTGCGGAACGCATCTCCGCTCTCCGGCGCGGCGGCGTGGCAATGACAGGATCGCGCCAACAGGGCGAAATCGGGGTTCAGCCCCTCGACCCCCACACGGTCAATATCGCGCAGGTCCATATCGTCGCGGATCTGTTTCAGAGCCCCGTTGTTCCACAGGACGATGGGCAGCGACATTCCCTGTTCCGCCGCCGCCATCAATTCCGGCATCGTGAACATGAACCCGCCATCGCCCACCAGCACCGCAATCGGGGCCGAGGGGTATGCCATTTTGGCCCCGATCGCATTGGGCAACGCGTTGCCAAGCGCGCAGAACCCGGCCGGATACATCCAGCGACGCGGCGCGCGGGTGGGCAGGCCGAAAAGCGCGGTATAGGCGATTTGCGTGGCATCGGCGGACCAGATGATACCTTCCGGCGCGCAGTCATCCATCACCTGCAAAAGGCGCATGTGCTGTTGTTCCGAGGGGTTCAGCGTGGCCGCGATACTGGCGCGCACCGCAGCAAGCTCGGGTCCGATGTCATCGGTCGGAGTGATATCGCCAAGCGCACGCCGCAGCGCCGCCATGGCGGCCCCCGCATCGCCCACGATGCCCAGTTTCGGCGGGTAAAGGTCGCTGATTTTGGCGGGGTCGATATCGACGCGGATGATGTCGCCGGGCAGGTCCATCTTTGGCACATAGCTGTCGGTTTCGGCCAATTCGGTGCCCACCGCCAGGATGACATCGGCGCGGGCCGCGAAATCGCGCACCTCGGGCTTGCCCATCGAGGCCGACAGCGACAGCGGGTGGTCGTCGGGGACGATCCCCTTGCCCGCGCTGGACGGGATCACCGCCGCGCCCAGCATCTCGGTGATGGCGCGCAGGTCGGCTGACGCGGCATTGGCCCCGCCACCGGGCAGGATCAGGGGCCGTTTTGCACTGCGCAGCAACTCCGCCGCCTGAGTGATCAGCGACAAGTCGGGCGCAGGCCGTCCGGGCAACGGCACCGGCTCCCAGATCTCGTCGACGATCTCGGCCTGCACATCCATCGGCAACGAGATGTGGACCGGCCGGGGGCGGCTGCTGGCGAAAACCGAAAAAGCGCGCGCCATCAGGTCGGGGATATCGGCGGCACATGCGGCGGTTGCCGAAAAGGCGGTCATCGGCTCGGTCACGCGTTTCTGGTCGGTGATCTCATGCAGCACACCCCAGCCCTTGCCCAGCGACCGGCTGTCGGGCTCGGCGGAAATCAACAGCATCGGCAGGCTGTCGGCATAGCATTGCCCCACCGCCGTGGCCGCATTGGTGACACCGGGCCCGGAGATGACAACAGCCACGCCCACCTGCCCGGTGGCGCGCGCCCAGCCTTCGGCCATGAACCCCGCGCCCTGTTCGTTGCGCGCCCGCACATGGTGAATGGCCCCGGCATTGGCCCCGCCCGACAGGCCCCGGCAGAGATCGAGCGTATGGACACCGGGAATGCCGAACACCGTCGTCACGCCATAGCGCGCCAATAGCCGCATTGTTGCCTCGCCGCAGGTCATGCTCATGTCGGTCTCCCTTTTTGCCGGCCATTCTGGATCACGATATCAAGACCACCGCCACGCTCGGAATGCCACCCCATTTTCAAGGCCGCCGCCGCACTATCGGAAAGGTCCGGTGTCAGAGGGTTTTGCGCATGATGGGCCGGGTTGGTGACCGCCGCGCGACCTCGGTAAACCCTGCGGCCCGAAAGCTGCCCAGAAACCCGGTCCATGCATAGACAGGCGGATATTTGGGCTTGGCCGGGTCAATTGGGTAGCCCTCCAGATGGGTCGCACCCCTGTCGCGGGCAAAATCGCAGGCCGCCCGCAACAGCGCCACCGAAACGCCCTGATGTCGCGCGGATTTATCGACCAGAAAGCACGCGACCGACCAGACCGGCAGATCGTCGACCGGCTGCAACACCCGCGCGGATTTGAGCCGGGGAAATTCGCTGCGCGCGGCAACCTGAATCCACCCAACCGCCTTATTCGCCTGCCACGCAATCAGGCCGGGCGGGTCACCGGCATTAAAAATCGCCTTCATCGCGGCCCGGTTGCTGGCCCCTACTCCGGCATCCATCTGCCGTTTCGTCAGCCGCCAGAGCATGCACCAACAACCGCCACAGCCGCCCTTCTCGCCCATCACCTGTTCAAAACCGTCCCAAGTTGCGGGCAGGATCTCGAACGGCGCGGTCACCGCTGCAGATGGGCCAGCAGCGCGGCACTGGCCACCCCATCGACGGCCAACCCATTGGCGCGCTGATAATCCTGAATTGCGCCGCGCGAGGCCGGGCCAATGACGCCATCGGCACCCCCGGTATCGAACCCCGAGCGGGTCAAAAGGCGCTGCACTTCCTGACGCCCGGCCCGGGTCAGCCCGTTCTCATCGGGCGGGAAACTGCCGCGAATGGGTGGGCCGCCGATCAGCCGGTCCGACAGGTGACCGATGCCAATCACGTAGTTTTCCGCCGGGTTATAGCGCCAGATCGAGCGGAAATTGCCAAACGCCATCAGGCCCGGCCCGTTGAGGCCCATGGGCAGAAGGATCCAGGCCTCGCCATTATCCGGCACCCGCCCGCCATCCATGTCGCGCACGCCCATCGCGGCCCATGCACTTGCCGCGCGCCGGTTGCCGCGCCCGGTCAGGCCGGTGTCGAACCCGCCCGGCACCTGCACTTCGACCGCCCAGGGCTGGCCGCGCTGCCAGCCGAACCGCGCCAGGTAATTGGCGGTGGTGGCCAGCGCATCGGTCGGGTCGGCATCCCAGACGCCCTTGCGCCCGTCGCCATCGAAATCGACGCCGTAATTTTCCAGCACCTCGGGCATCACCTGCGTATGACCCATCGCCCCGGCCCAGGAGCCGCGCATATCCGCAACCCGAGCCTCGCCGCGATCAATCGCCCTGAGCGCTGCCATCAGCTGCCCATTGAACAACCGCGCGCGGCGTCCGTCAAAGGTCAGCGTGGCCAGCGCCGCCAACACTGGCGCATCGCCCATCTTGGTGCCGTAAAAACTCTCCATCCCCCAGACCGCGACCATCACCTGTTTCTCGACGCCGAACCGGTCCTCTATGGCCTGCAGCACGCTGGCATGGCGGCGCAGTTTTTCGCGACCCTCGGCGACGCGTTCATCGGACGCCGCGATGGCCAGGTAATCCTCCATCGTGCGGTTGAACTCGGCCTGGTTGCGGTCGCGTTCGATGACCAGCGGCACATAGCCCATCCCCCGCGCGGCGCGCGTCATTGTCGGCTCGGAAATGCCGTTTGCCACGGCCCGGGCGCGAAACCCCGCCAGCCAGGCATCAAAATCAGCATTGGGCACGATGCGCCACTCATTGGCCGCGCGGGTCGGCAGATCGATCCCCGCGGCACATCCCGCAAGGGCCAGCGCAGGCAGCCCAAGGGCAATGGCACGGCGGGTTGGATGGATCGGCAAGGCGGCACCTCCTGCGTTTGTCCCCGGCAGAGTGCACCGAAGATCGTCCTGCCTGCAATGGCGCGCCAGCGCCCATCGCCAGACACAGCGACACCCTGCCGCTTTCTTATTCTTCCGGTTCAGGCACAGGCCAATACGTGTTACGAATTCGACGCTCTTGCTGCATATGTGAAACGTATTATCCTGGCCCATTATCCCGAAGCGACAGACAGGAACCTGATATGAGCCTGAAATCCATCCTTTGCGCCTATAGTGGCGAAGTCGCCGACGGCAGCGAATTGCGCCACGCGCTGCGCCTTGCAAAGCATCATGACAGTTATCTGACCGGTGTGTTGCGCCATAGCCGCGCGCCGATGGAGACCCGCTATCAGGGCTTGGTCCCGCGCGACATCATAGACAAGCTGCGCAGCGC
>Ga0316205_10004461_pt1 | contig 12241 bp, 8 predicted proteins | sample 3monthpyrite_MG_FD_204941 | JGI IMG/M metagenome (GOLD analysis project Ga0316205, IMG submission 204941) | Microbial mat bacterial communities from mineral coupon in-situ incubated in ocean water Damariscotta River, Maine, United States -... | ecosystem: Environmental > Aquatic > Marine >... | reverse complement strand
TTCTTTAATACTTACATCTTCACCCACACCTACATTAACAAAATCGTCACCATCATAGTTATTCATTAAGTATACTGATGCATCAGCCATATCATCTACATGTAAAAATTCTCGCTTAGGTGTACCTGTACCCCATACTTCTACTTCAGGTAGGTTATTAATTTTTGCATCATGAAATTTTCTAATGAGCGCAGGCATTACATGAGAATTTTCAAGATTAAAATTATCACCCGGTCCGTATAAGTTTGTTGGCATTAATGATATAGCATTGAAACCATACTGTTTTTTATAGGCCTGACACATTTTAATGCCGGCAATTTTAGCTATGGCATACCATTCATTAGTTGGTTCTAGTTCTCCGGTTAACAAATACTCCTCTTTCATAGGTTGCGGAGCAAACTTCGGGTAAATACATGACGACCCTAAAAATAACAGTTTCTTGACATCAGACCTGTAAGCAGCATCGATGACGTTAGTTTGTATTTGTAAATTTTCTCTGATGAAATCAGCGGGGTATATGTCATTAGCATGAATTCCGCCAACTTTCGCAGCAGCCAGAAACACATAATCCGGTTTCTCAGCATCAAAAAATGCGTTTACGTCTGCCTGATTTGTCAGATTTAACTCACTGCTCGTTTTAAATATAAAATTGTTAAACCCCTTACTCTCAAGGTTTCTAACGATAGCGCTACCAACCAACCCTCTGTGCCCTGCTATATATATCTTATCTTCTTTATTCACTTTTTTATAACCCTATTACACCGATCTCGGCTTATATATTCCGGGATAACGAATATTTTAAATTAATACTCACACATTATTCGAAGTAAGAATTAGTTTTAAAACCAGCTTCCTTACATAGCGCATCACGTTTAGCAATCATCATGTCATTTTCTACCATTTCAGTAACCATTTCTTGCAAAGTGATTTTAGGAACCCAGCCTAATTTTTCTTTAGCTTTTGTAGGGTCACCTAGTAAGGTTTCAACTTCTGTTGGCCTAAAGTAACGAGGATCTACTTCGACAATACACTCACCAGTTGCTTTGTTATATCCTTTTTCATCAACGCCTTCACCTTTCCATTCAATTTCAATATCTACAGCTTCGGCTGCTTTATTGACAAAATCACGCACTGAATACTGAACACCGGTGGCAATAACAAAATCGTCAGGTTCATCTTGTTGTAACATTAACCATTGCATTTCTACATAATCTTTAGCATGGCCCCAATCACGTTTTGCACTTAAGTTACCTAAGTACAGTTTTTCTTGTAATCCTAATTTTATTCTTGAGATAGCACGTGTAATTTTTCGGGTAACAAATGTTTCACCACGTATTGGAGACTCGTGATTAAACAAAATACCGTTACATGCGTACATTCCATAAGCTTCTCTGTAGTTCACAGTAATCCAGTAGGCGTATAACTTAGCTACAGCATAAGGTGAGCGCGGGTAAAAAGGTGTTGTTTCCTTTTGGGGAATTTCTTGAACTTCACCATACAGTTCAGAGGTAGAGGCTTGATAATATCGGGTTTTCTTTTCTAGCCCTGAAATTCTAATAGCATCTAAAATTCTAAGCGAACCTGTACCAACTGTATCTGCTGTATATTCTGGACTCTCAAACGACACAGCTACATGACTTTGAGCACCAAGATTATATATTTCATCTGGTTCAATTTGCTGAATAAGACGAACTATATTCATGGAGTCAGTTAAATCACCGTAATGTAGAAAAAACCTTTGTTTCTCTTCATGTGGATCCTGATATAAATGATCGACACGATCTGTATTAAACGATGAAGCACGACGTTTAATACCATGCACTTCGTAACCCTTATCTAAAAGAAACTCTGCCAGATATGCGCCGTCTTGACCTGTTATACCTGTTATTAATGCTTTTTTAACCATTGTATTACCCTTAAATCTATTCTATTAATTTCACTCAAGACGACTAATAAACTCAATTATTCATATGTCATCATCTACTATCTATCTGTTAATAAATATGTCTATTCTTAATAAGAACGTTGCTATCAAAATCAGAATTTAATATCCACATTATAAAAAAAATTTCTACCACAATAAATATTAGTTTTTGCTAATTTTATTATTTTTAAATATGACATTTTCTTTACTATATCACCTTCAAAGCTAAAATCTTAATTTAGATCACGCTTCATTACGAATCACGACCAAATAAATCACTCGTAATTACTTTTTTCTGTATATCTATAATATCTTCCGACATACGGTTTGCTACAACCACATCTGAAATTTCTTTAAACTGTTCAAGATCAGTTATCACACGAGACCTATAAAACTCTTTCTCATTCAAAACAGGTTCAAAAATAACAACCTCTATCCCTTTAGCCTTAACTCTTTTCATTATGCCTTGAATTGATGAAGCTCTGAAATTATCTGATCCATTCTTCATAATTAAGCGATAAATACCCACAGTTTTAGGTCTTTTATCTATTATAGTCTGAGCAATAAAGTCTTTGCGTGTTGTATTTGAATCTACAATTGCCTGTATGAGATTACTGGGTACATCTTGGTAGTTAGCTTTTAATTGTTTTGTATCTTTAGGTAAACAGTATCCCCCGTAACCAAACGAGGGGTTATTGTAGTGATTACCTATTCTAGGATCTAGCCCTACACCTTCAATTATCTGTTTACTATTCAAACCATGCACCTGTGCATATGTATCTAACTCATTAAAATATGCTACACGCATAGCAAGGTATGTGTTTGAAAAAAGCTTAACTGCTTCAGCTTCTGTTGAATCAGTATATAAGATTGTTATGTCATCTTTAATAGCACCTTGTGCTAAAAGATTAGCGAATTCTTCTGCACGTTTAGATTGCTCACCTACAATTATCCTTGAGGGGTGCAAGTTATCATATAGCGCTTTTCCTTCTCGTAGAAATTCTGGGGAAAAAATAATGTTGTCGCATTGGTATTGCTGTTTTATTTTTTTGGTAAAACCAACTGGCACTGTGGATTTTATGATCATAATCGCTGATGGATTAATTTCTTTAACATCTTTAATTACAGTCTCTATTGAGTTGGTATTAAAGTAATTGCTATTTACATCATAATCAGTAGGTGTTGCAATAATAACAAAATCTGCATCTTTATAAGCTTCATCTTTGCTTAATGTAGCTCTAATATTCAGTTCTTTATTTGTTAAATATTCTTCAATTTCCTTATCATCAATAGGTGACTGCTTATTATTTAGCATATCAACTTTTTCGGGAATAATATCTAGAGCGACTACCTCATTGTGTTGAGCTAGTAATATGGCATTCGAAATACCAACATAACCTGTTCCAGCTACAGCTATTTTTTTATTCATATTATTATTTATCTTCCCTACCATATACATCATCAAATCTGACTATATCGTCTTCACCAAGATAGCTACCCGTTTGTACTTCAATTAACTCCAGAGGAATTTTACCTGTATTTTCAAGACGATGCTTTTCACCCAATGGAATATAGGTGGATTCATTTTCACCCATTAAAAAAACTTTTTCACCACATGTAACTCTTGCTGTTCCTTGCACAACTATCCAATGCTCAGACCTATGATGATGCAACTGTAAAGACAGCCTGGCACCAACGTTGACAGTAATACGTTTAACTTGAAAACGTGAGTCATGATCAATACACTCATACGCACCCCATGGGCGATAAGCTTTATTATGTATTACAGCCTCGTCTCTATTTGCCACTTTTAGTTGCTCAACAATTTCTTTTACATTCTGAGCCTTATCTCTATGAGCTACCAATACCGCATCTGCAGTTTCAACAACAACGAGATCATCTAAACCTACAGTTGTTACAAGCCTGCTATCAGCATGAATATATGAGTTATTCGTATCCTCTAATAATGTATCGCCATGCGTCACATTACCTTTAGCATCCGATTCACCAACCTCCCACAATGCAGACCAGGAACCTATATCATTCCATTTCATATCAACAGGTATTACTGCTGCTGATGATGTTTTTTCCATAACTGCGTAATCAATTGAGTCTGCTGGACAATTTGAAAATATATCACTGTCCAGGCGTATAAAATCTATGTCTATGGTTGCTGCATTTAGAGAGTCTTTTGAATATTGGTACATTTCATTATTGCTTGTTTCTAATTCACTTAAATAAACAGAAGCTTTAAACATAAACATACCGCTATTCCAGTAGTAACTACCTTCATCTAAATATGATTGAGCTGTAGGTTCATCTGGCTTTTCTACAAACTTATCAACGCTAAATACATTATCGTTATCTAATTTTGAACCCGCTTTGATATACCCATAACCAGTTTCTGGCGCATTTGGAATAATGCCAAAAGTAACTAATTTATCACTTAATGCTGCTTGATAACCTTTTTCTACTGCAGTGTGAAATGCATCCTGATTTTCAATAACATGATCAGCTGGTAAAATCAGTAATACAGGATCTTTTTCTATTTCTTGAGCTTGCAATGCCGAGATAGCAACCGCAGGTGCAGTGTTTTTACCAAATGGCTCTAGAATAATAGCCAATGGGTTTATATCCATTTCTCGCATTTGCTCTGCGATAGTAAAACGATGCTCTTCATTACAAACAATAATTGGCTCCGCAATATCAGTTATCCCCTTGAGTCGGGTAACTGTATCCTGAATCATTGTATGATCAGAAACCATACTAAGCAATTGTTTCGGGCGCATTGCTCGTGATAGTGGCCAAAGCCTGGTACCCGAGCCACCTGACAATATTACTGGAATAATCATTATATATCCTTGTTCTCTTTTCTTAACATATACATATTTAAATTATACAACATCAACGTATATACCCTTCTTTAAATAAATAAAGCATGATCTTCTGCGCACATTCCGCAGGAGTGAACGTTGATGTATCAATTGTTAATTCTGGGTTAACCGGTACTTCATATGGATCACTAATACCGGTAAAATTTTTGATGATACCCTTACGCGCTTTAGCATACATTCCTTTTCTATCTCGAGCTTCACATGTCTCCAATGGAGTATCCACATGAATTTCAATAAATGCGCCATATTGCTCAATCATTTCTCGCACAGATTCACGAGTTAATTCATATGGAGCAATTGGCGCACAAATCGCAATACCTCTATTTTTAGTGATTTCACTGGCAACATACCCTATACGCTTAACATTTATATCACGATGTTCTTTTGAAAAAGTTAACTCGCTAGAAAGATTAGCCCTAATTACATCACCATCAAGTAGCGTCACGGGCCTGTCACCCTGTTCAATTAATTTTGCATATATCAATTTTGCGAGAGTGGATTTACCAGAACCTGATAAACCTGTAAAAAGTAATGTTAAACCTTTATGTTTTCGAGAAAGCTTAATTTTTCTTAATTCAGCTATAACCTCTGGGTATGAATACCAGTCAGGCACATCTTGATCATGCTCTAGAGCATCATTAAAATCTTTTTCCGTAAAGTTATTAGTTTCTACTTTCTCACTCTGCGCTCTTTTACAAGTTATATAATTTGACTTTTGAACTGAATAACCCATTTCTTCAACAGCAACCATTCTTATATCTAGTTTATCTTGAAATTGATCAACTAGTTTTTGCGCTGAATAACGCTCATAAAATCGTTCTCCACCTGACCTAACACCAGGTGGAGATGCATGTTCAGGACCTACAATAAAATGAGAGCAACCATAATTTTGCCTCAAAATCATATTATGCAGCGCTTCACGAGGCCCCGCCATTCTCATTGCCTGTGGTATGAGAGATAACATAGCTAAATACTTCGGGTAATACTTCATTATCGCTTGATAACAATGCACGCGACTATAATAAGCCAGATCACCTGGCTTACCTACACCTGATAGCGGTTGAATCAGAAGGTTAGCACCAATTGATTTTGCTGCATTAATAGTGATTTCATAGTGTACTCTATGCATTGGCTTGCTTGTATGAAATGCAACAACATTTTCCCAGCCTGACTTTTTAAACTCTGTACGCAAGTCTTCTGGTGTATATCGTATTGACTCAAAGTCATAATGTGTAGGCAATTGTATTCCGGTTACTTCCCCACCTATGTAATAGTCTTTTACCTGAGAAAATAAATACTTTACACCAGGGTGCAAGCAATTGCTTGTAGCATAAATTTTATCAGCTTCATTATCCTTGTTAACTTTCCAGCTTGATTGAAGCTGCATCACTGCAAGCATAAAACCTTCCTGGTCGCATAAGCCTATTTGTGTAGCACCATTAAAAGCGTCTAACTGCTCTTTTGACACATCCAGCGTTATTGGTAATGTCCATAACAGCGAATTACTCAATGCCATATTGTCTAACACGGAATTATAATCAGCTTCGCTCATAAAGCCTGTTAAAGGATTTAAAGCTCCATTTAAGATCATTTCCAGGTCACATAATTGACGTTGATTTAACGTGACTATGCAGTTAACTGGAATATCTTTTTTAAGCTGCTCACTTTCTATTAATGAAAGCATGTTAGCGTATGATTTGTTACCGTAATATTTCATAATTTTTTCTTGCCGGTGTTCTTTAAGCACATACTCCTTAACAAATGCCTTATTAACTCTCTGTGCTCATATACGCCTTTTGCATCACGGCATTAGCCGACCAATTTATGCCAAGAAACACCTACTTAACACAAATTTATCTCATTAAATCTAAGTGAGAAACAATACCCACTTAAATTAATTTCAACAGCCTCGTGGAACATAACCTAAACATAAGTCGAGCAATACGCAAAAGCCAAATTGTAATCTTATTTATATATTTCCACGCAGTGAATGTAAGTAAATATCGTCATTCTGATTATTTTTGGCCGAAGTCTAGTGACTTTGATTATTTAAGACCACTGACACCTCGAAATAAATGCAGAGAATGAAAAGAGTCAGACTTATAATCAGCGATGATAAGCCTGATACCAATCAACGAATTTACCTATACCCTCTTTTAATGGTGTGGCAGGTTTAAAACCTACCGCGTCTACTAAAGCATCAATATTAGCGAAGGTGGCAACCACATCACCATCCTGCATACCCATCATATTTTTTTCAGCTTTTTTACCCACGGCAGTTTCAATGGTCTCAATAAATTTCATTAATTCTACAGGTTCATTATTCCCAATATTATAAACTCGATATGGAGCATAACTGGTAGCGGGGTCAGGAGCCGATTTATCGTACTCCTCATTTGGTGTAGCCACCTTATCAATGACACGAACAACACCCTCTACAATATCATCAATATAGGTAAAGTCGCGTTGCATTTTACCTTCATTGAAAACATTAATAGCTTCGTCACGTATTATCGCACCAGCAAACAAAGACGGTGACATATCTGGACGCCCCCAGGGCCCGTAAACTGTAAAAAAGCGTAACCCAGTAGTAGGTAAATCATATAAATGACTATAGGTATGCGCCATTAGTTCACCCGATTTTTTTGTCGCAGCATACAAACTAACTGGATGATCAACATTATCGTGCACACTAAAAGGCATATCAGTATTTGAACCATAAACACTTGAGCTACTCGCATACACAAGATGCTCAACTTTATTATGCCTGCAACCCTCTAATATATTTGCGAAACCAACGAGATTACTATCTACATAAGCCAAGGGGTTTTCTAACGAATAACGAACACCTGCCTGTGCTGCCAGATTCATCACTCGATTGAATTTTTGCTCTTTAAATAAATCAGCCATCCCTTCTCGATCAGCCATATCCATTTTTATAAATGTAAAATTATCAAACCCTTCAAGCTGACTTAATCGATCATGCTTTAATTTCACATCATAGTAGTCATTCATGTTATCGATACCTACTACAACATCACCTCTTTCCAGTAAACGCTTTGAAAGATGCATACCGATAAACCCGGCAGCACCTGTAATCAGTATTTTCATATTTTTACCTAATTCTTTTAAATATAATCTTTATATTTATTTACACTATTCACTTAAAACTCGACACATGAGTATTCTGAATAAGCTTGTTTTATAAATTCAATTTCATATATATTAATTACAATTTTTAGAGCTTTTAGCTACATAGTTATCTATTGACTTACTATTTAAAAACTGTGCATTACCTTTATCATTTTTCACAATTAAGCAACCTTTATACGGATTTGCCAAAGGCTCACCAACAAATACTCCTTGTCCCGGCATTTTTACGCTCTTCCAGTATGATTCAATCAGTGTTTCACCTGACAAATAATTTTGCATTACAATTCCTGGATTAGGAAATTTTTGTACAAAATTACAAGGCTCCTTAACAGCTCCATAAGAGCCAGTAACCCCCGAATCTATCCACTCAATTACACTCATTTGCCTTCCATCAAATAAATGTCCACCAGTTGATGTCAGATGATCCGCTATTGCTCCTGGTAAATAATAATTATCACCAACCCATCTTACTTTTTTTTGCCCCGTAAAATAGAATAAAACATCATTAGCATTCTTTATTTCATTGGCTTCGATGATTTTAACCTTCAACAGGCTGTTTAACGATTTTTGTATTAATGGGTAATAAATCTTACGCACATTGCGCTGTTTATCACTTGTATCCATTAAGTAAGCCGTACCAACTGGCCTCGAATAATCAGCTGCAACACCATTATCGATTAACTTTTTAACGTTCTTTAAACTCCCTCCTGACAACATCATAGAAGGTCTAATTTTATAATCACGATAAGGAAAATAACTGAGACTATTAAAATATTCTACCGGTTTAGTTAATTTACAGCCTTTTGCACAGTAACTTTCATCAAAGCCTAACGTAAATGCAGACGTAATTGACATACAGCCAACCCGCCAGGGCTTCCTCCAGGCTAATGCATAAACCTGTATTTTATCACCAACTTTCTTATTAAGTTGTTTTTCAATTTCTCTAAACTCAGATACTGACAAATCATTATTATCATGCTCGAAATTTAAATAAATTATGTTTTTTGTCGGTATATTCCTGGCTTTTTGATAATACTTACCAATTTCAAGACTTTCAGGGTCGCTTTCATTGACCAATATAGCTAGAGTTTTATTGTTTACATCAGCATTCACAGTCACACTTCTAATCAAAAAAAGCGTAATGATTGAAACTAAAATTTTAACAAATGATTTCACGTATATAGCTACTTCTTATTTAATAGCACCTATCACAATCAAGTCACCTGAATATAAAGTCCTTAACGACTTAATTTAATTGGTGAAGGCTTATTTGCAAGCTTTGATAATATTTTTGATATAAGACCAGGTTTTATATCTAGTCCAGCATGGTCTTTATCAGTCGAATAGGCTTTATTAAGAACCGTCCCTATTACCTCATTACCCTGCAATAGTTCAAAAGCCTGTTTTAATTCGGCTGTTTGTGTTTTGCCCTCTTCAATTACAACTAAGGTAGCATCTGCATTAGGTATAAAAGCCAAAGCATCTGAACTCTCCAGTAATGGAGGCAAATCAAAAATAACAATACGCGAGGGGTACCTGTGTTTTACCTCTTCTACCAATCTTTGCATTTTTGGTGAGCTTAACATTTCAGATGAATTTGCAATTGCTCTTCCCGCAGGTAAAACAACAAAGCGCGAGACCCCATCTGGATGAATCAACATTTCGCCTAAAGGTTTATCTTGTAGCAGATAATCACTAAGTCCAAAATCAGTATGAAAATCAAAATATTTATCTAACTTTGGCGATCTCAAATTAGCATCAATTAATAGCACGGTATTATCAATTTCACGCGCCAAACTCATTGCTAAATTTATTGCCGTTAATGATTTACCAGCCCCATTGCCAGGGCTGGTTATAGCTAATGTATTCCAGTTCTTTTCATTAAGTCTTTGTAAAACCTGCGTACGCAGAACACGATAAGCGTCAGATATATTATTCTGCTGCTCTGTAATAATACGCTTTTCTCTTAATTCATTAATCGGCATAGGTATAGTACGAGTCTTTGTATATTTAATATCCTGACCCTCTACACTCTGCTGATTATTTGCCGGTTTAGCAATTGAACCCGTTACTCTACCGCCGTTCTTGATTCGCTCTTGACGAGCAAGTTCTAACGCCTGTTTAATACGTTCCATTATATATCTCTCTAAACGCCCATTACATTTTCGGCTTTACGCAAACCTCTAAACCAGAGCACATCAAGCGGTGTCCAGAAAAAATGAATTGCAAGCAACACAAATACTATACTACCAATCACCGATCCGAACACCACGCGGTTTATACGCTGTTTTTTCCTTAGATCGTACGTATTATAAATAACAGGTATTACCGCTAAGGGGGCAGCAGTTAATATTTTATTTACACTAATAACGCCCCTAACTGAACTATCCATTGCCTCTTTTAAAATCGCAACACCTAATCCGGCGGCTATCGAAAATATAAGAGACAAAAGCACTATCGCAATTCTATTTGGTTTGATTGGCTTTTCTGGAAACTGTGCAGGATCGATGAGCACAAAAGATTCGCCTTTACTCTCCTTTTCAAGCTCTTGACCAATTTCAGCCTCCATCTGCCTGGCTTTAATATCCTGAAAACGTTTCAATGCATTTTGTTGCTCTCTAGTTAAAATCATATACTCTTTTTCTACTTGAGGGCTTTTAGAAATTCTTTCTTCAAGTTCTATTAGCTTATTATCAAGTCTATTTTTTGTAGAAGTATTTGATTTAATTTCAGATTGAACCGTTTTAAGTTGCGTCTGAACCGAAATATATGCCGGATTATCTGGATTTAATTTTAAAACCCGGTTTTCTGTTTTCTGAGAATTTAAAGCAATAGTTTGTTCTAGAGATTTAATCTCTGATTTAAGACGGATAACATCAGGATGATTTGAAGAGTATTTCTTTTCAACTGATGCATATTCACTACGTTTCTTTGATAAGGTTTTCGCTTGCTCTTGTACGTCCGGGCTTTGTCCTGTTTGTTCTCGCAAGCCTGAGATTTCTCTCTTTATTTTGGTGATATCAGGATGCTTTTCTGAATACTTTGCAGAAAGACTTGCGTATTCTGACTCAAGTGCTTTTAATCTTGATGAAGGATCAAGTATAGATTGCCCAGTTGCAGACCGCATATTTGTTAAAGGATTTATTTGTGCTAACTGACTCTGCAGATAAAACTGCCTTTCCTTTAACGCTCTCAATTCAGTAGACACAGAACCCAACTCTGTCTCTGTTCGATTTAACATCGATAGATTCATTGCTGACATTTCGGGCAATGAATGAGAGTTACGCTCCTTAAACTCTGCTAATTTAATACCTGATTCCGCTATTTTTTGTTCTAACTTTTTAGTTTCATCTGTTAAAAATGTATACGTTTCTGCGGCTTTATCTTTACGCGTTTTAAGATTCTCAGCCAAAAATAAACTCGTTAATTCACCTGCAACCTTTTGAGTAGAACCTGGGCTATTACCCTCATACGACAAAGTAAATGCAATAGTAGCGACACCAGGACGTCCAGTACGAGGATCCATAACTTCAGCACTAATCATATTCAGATTAATGTCCTCTCGCATTTTTTCTAATACTTCTTCTGTTGTTTTCCGTTTTCTGTCTTTTACATAAAGATTATATTTCTCGATGATTTCCATTAAATTTGGGCGAGTCATTACGCTCTGACTAATTGTTTGTATTCGCTGAGATGCAAACGAAGTAACGGTAGAGCGCACTAATTCTGTAGGGATCTCTTGCTCTTTAATCAGTATAGTTGCAGCTGACCTATAAGTTGGAGGCCAGATGAGCGCTGTAATTAACCCCATTAAAAATACAATAAGAGCAGTTGAAACTATTGCCGCTTTTCTGCGGCTAACAATAGCCAAATAATCTTGTATACTTTTTTCTTGTTCTTCCATATTTTTCTATCGCATTTATGTTTTGAATGACTTCACTAACTTAAGAAACTGTTGCCCTAGTATGTAGTTGTTAGCCTTGGCCAATGAAGATAAAAATTAACAAAGATGGCATTCGACGCACTATCTTCATCACTATTTGATATATTCTGCTCTATATATCTGTATATAACATTCATATTCCAGTTTTTAGTTAATCTATAGTTTATAGAAGGCTCAAAACGATACCTGGTTCTATCATTGGATGAGTCAACACCACTTATAGTTTCTGTTTCAGTTACATCTATTCTTAATTTAGTCGAAAATCTTTCTGTATTACTAATACTAAATTGATAGGTAGCATTACGTTTTTCCTGGGCACCGCCAAAA
>Ga0316205_10004457_pt1 | contig 12258 bp, 11 predicted proteins | sample 3monthpyrite_MG_FD_204941 | JGI IMG/M metagenome (GOLD analysis project Ga0316205, IMG submission 204941) | Microbial mat bacterial communities from mineral coupon in-situ incubated in ocean water Damariscotta River, Maine, United States -... | ecosystem: Environmental > Aquatic > Marine >... | reverse complement strand
TTTTGTCATGATTGACTCCGGTGTATTGATGGAGGAGTCATTTTAGGAAATGAAGTGGGATTCAGTATGTGGGGTTTGCTGGACGTTTACGTATTTACCGTATTAACTGCTTTACCCTGCTCTTGTAATAACGTACGCAATTTAACCAAATGTACATAACGTAAATTTGACCATGGGAAGTTTTCACCTACCCCGTTATATTCCATCAGTTTAAGTACACCCATCAACTGACTATTCATCGACCTTCGTCCACTGGGGGATAAACTGTCTAAATACACCGTGAATGGATCAGTCGAAAATTGCTTCGACTTATTGTCTATATTTTTAGTTTTTATTGTGAGTTGTTTGATCATACTTTTCTCCAGACGAGACAAAACACACCTACTGATAAATAGATGGAGATAACTCGTGCTTTAAGTGAATATTTTTACCGACTGGTAATTTAATTTGTTACCTGATTGTTTAACGGTAACGACTGATTTATTGCTTTATATTCGTATTGATAGAAAGGGACGATTTGGCCGTTTATAATAGCCCCCGTTCGGCCAGTGAAACCACCTCCCCGCCTCCGATAACAAAATGATCCAATACCCGTATATCAACCAATGCCAACGCCTCTTTTAAACGCTTCGTAATTGATATGTCCTGCCTGCTAGGTTCAGGGTCACCTGATGGGTGGTTATGCACTAAAAACACAGCTGCAGCGTTTAACTCTAGAGAGCGTTTTACCACCTCACGAGGGTAGACAGATGCACCATCTATCGTGCCTCTAAATAGGGTTTCAAAGGCGAGAATTCGGTGTTTATTATCCATAAATATCATGCAAAATATCTCATGCTCTAGATCCGCCATTTTAATGGATAGGTATCGCTTAACATCGTAGGGAGTGGTTAAAGCTCGTCGTTTACCAAAGCGTCTGTTGGTTAACTTTAATGCCATTTCCATAATATCGTTTTCAGTCACTTTACCTCTGACTGTGTATTTACCGCGTTGTTGACATGTTTTGAAAGGACCTTTCATTTTGATCCTCCTGGTTGAGTAACCCAGAGAAATAGAACATGAGTAGGTTGTAATACATGTACGGCTTCATCACTTTCCTGGGTGCTACAATGGAGTTTTGACAATCGAGATAAGCGTACTGAGTCAAACAATAACAAACTTGTTGGCGTAGTTTTTTTAACCACACTCCAATGCTCGTGCTTACCCCCCATACCCAGTATTACAATACCTCTATGAGTAGCTAAAAATCTTGTGATTTCACGCCAAAGATCATCAATAGAAACACCTTTATTTCGGCTAAAGGGTTTAGTGCTTTTGATGGGGTAATGACGGGTTATACAGTGATTTACTGCTCTGTTTATTTCTTTTAATGTAGTGCCATTTGTTAACCGTTTAAAGGCACTTTGGTTTGGCTCTAAATACCGCATCAGTTTAATTAACAATGCAGCCGCTTGATCAGATGATAGAGGCCCACACAGGTAATGCACTGCATTAACCACGCTGTAGATACCGCAGTAAGCATCTAAACGACCCTGTAGATAAGGCTTTCTCCGCGTTTTATCTGCAACACAATACGAATGAACGTTTACAGTCATCAGTGAATAATAGTTAATCATCATAATCCACCCACTGTTACGTCATACACACCCATACCATGGTAGCTAACAAAGTTTGTTTGCCAGATAGCAAATATCTCTGCTGCCTGCTCCAATGGATACTCACGACCAAACTGCTGAAGTACACCGTATTCAAAGTCAAAATCGAGCTCTTTAGCTAACTCAGCATAAGGCGGAATACCAACATAACTAAAGTCCGTTATGTACATCAAACCACCATCGTTATGCATGGCTATTTCAACGGGGTGATAACCACCCTCTTCCGCACTGTAGTCAGGGTCTTTGAAGTTAAGAACGACACCATTTGATATGTCTATCTTTGAGCAATCCACTTCATACTGAATAATAGTGACCAGTAAATCACTGATAACAAGCAGGTTACTATGGGGAACATTTTTCATGTTTTTTCTCCTTTGTAGATACGACAAAACCCAGCACAGGGCCAGGTTTTGCGGGTATGACTGATCAACACATTTTGCTTTTTGATTATTGCCAGACAATAAGTGCCCGTATGAGCTGGTTTAGCTCATTACAAGGTGTTGGAATCGAGTCTTTTTGAGGTTTTACACAGCGACAGGTAGGTTGCTGCATATATGCGTAGTAGCGGTGATATTTGTGTGATTTAGCGGTTTTCTGAACTGATATGGTGAGTTTTGACTGTATTACAGCATTTTTCACCATAAACAGTATTAAAAACAATAACTTACATATATACGCTACTATGTACTATTATAACAGAAAACAACTAAATACTCAATGATATCAATAAGTTACGGTTATTTTGCATAGAATATACACGATTTGTCTAATTATGGTATTTTTAAATGATCAACACCTGCATGGGTGGGGCTATCACACTGAAATAAGCCTTAAAACAGCTGTATTTAGCTCTATAAACGATGAATCAAGCACCTTCTCTGGTAGTAGCTTTGGATTTAGCTCTGTCTATATGATCACTGTACCATTGCATCATATCAGTTCTTTCTTTCAGGTATTGTGAGCGATTATAAGCTGCTCTCACCTTGTTTCTTTCACCATGCGCCAATTGTCTTTCGATAACATCCCCTCTAAAACCTTCTTCGTTAAGGATTGTACTGGCTGTCGTTCTAAAACCATGTGCAGTAGCTTCATAACCTAGTCGCTTCTTAATAGCACTATTGAGCGTATTCTCACTCATGGGTTTTCTATAGTTATGAGCACCAGGGAAGACCAAGTCATAATCTCCCGTCCTCTCCTCAATCACTTCCAGCAATGCCAATGCCTGCTTAGAAAGTGGCACAATATGCTCTTCATCCATTTTCATCTTTTCAGCGGGTATACACCATAAACGCTTTTCAAAATCAAAGTCTTCCCATGCTGCTGAGCGCAGTTCACCTGGCCTGACAAAGGTATAGACTAAAAATTGAAGTGCATATCGAGTAAGCTCATACCCCTGATAAGCATCTAAATCTTTTAAAAATCTAGGCAGCTCTTCTTCACTTATCGCTTTTCTATGCTGTACTTTACGGTTCTTTATGACATTTGTGAGTGATTCTGCTGGGTTAAACTCGGTGTAGTTAAGCTGTATGGCGTAATTGAAAATTAATCGAATAAACTGTTTTATACGTTTAGCTACATCCAGCGCCCCTCTGTCTTCAACCTTCCTTAATACATGCAATACATCAGAAGTTCTGATAACTTTAATATGCATGTCACCCAAGTAAGGCAGTACATCGAGTTTGATGGTACGTTCTACTCGCTTACCGTGATTATCTGACCATCGCCCACTTTCCTTAGCATGCCACTGAGCAGCTACCTCTTTAAATGAGTTTTCACCTGCTGCAGCCTTTTCCTGTCTTTTGTTAATATTAGGGTCGATATTCTGTGTAAGAAGTTTCTTCGCTTTAAGTGTCTCAACCCTTGCGTCTGCAAGCGATATGATGGGATAAACCCCAATTGCCAGGGTTTTCTGCTTTTGTTGGTACCGATAGGATAAACGCCAGTACTTGGAGCCGTTGGTACGGACTTCGAGGTTTAAGCCATAGCCATCTGAAAGCTTATAGGTCTTCTCTTTAGGCTTAGCGTTTTTAACCTGCATCGCTGAAAGCTTGCCACTATAGGTATCTACAGCCATTTGTTGGTATATTCCTCAATCGAACTGATGTATACCAACAGTTTTACCAACAAGGAAGTGGGATGTCAAGAAACAGAGTGAAACAACGAGAAACGCCACCCCTTGATGGAGTGGCGTTTTAGACGTTCTTTGTGTCATTTCCTGGCCGGAAATAACGATATATGGTGCCCAGGGCCGGATACAGAATTTCCAATAGATTCAACAACATACATCATTTGATTCGCACATAATTCGCGCAATACCCCCAGAAATGATCAGTCACTCGTGACCTCACTTCCGTCATGGAAATTCTACCTGCCCTAGGCACAGCATTCAAGATCACGGTGTGGAATCGGGAAATAACGGGAATCGAACCCGCACCAACTCCCCTATCACATCAAAAAGCACATCTTCTTTAGATAGCTCCGGAGAGGTTCTATATAAACCATATTAGTAATTGACGATAAATGTACAGCGTTGTACTATTTCGACAATTTCGACAAATAGCCAAGTCAAGCGAGGTATGTCATGACAGATCAAATAATGACCGTAAAAGAGGTTGCTGACTACCTCAAAGTTAATGACAGAACTATCTACAGAATGGCTGCTGCCGGTAAGATTCCGGCTTTTAAAGTAGGTGCTTCTTGGAGATTTAAGTCGAAAGAAATAAATGAGTGGATTGAGTCTGAGAGAAACTCGGCATTTGAACCGATATTAAAAACAAAAGCTAGTTAGGGGTTTAAAATATGTCCACATCAGTAGCCATTGATATTGGTCTATCGGATAACGATTTAGAAATAAGAGAATATCCCCAACTCATAAAATATATGGGTTCAAAAGCAAAGATCATCAACTTTGTTTCAGAGTCTATAGAGTCTGTATATGATGGCGGTGTTGTTTGTGATTTATTTGCCGGAGCATGTAGCCTGTCTGGTGCTTTAGGGAAGATGTATCCCATACACTCAAATGATATACAGAATTATTCTGCAATAATATCATCTGTATATCTAAAGCCTATACAGAATATAGATGTAGAAGAATTAATTCTCGACGCTACAATAAATTATAAAAAAGCAAGGGTAAATATACCTGATAATCTGGAATATTCAGGATTTACTACGCTTAAACAATTCAACAAAATAGAAAATAATAATAGAAAATTAATAAATGAGAATTTCCGTAATCACTATCACCTCTTCCTAAAGAATTATTCAGGAACATGGTGGTCTGCTGAACAATGTCTATGGATAGATGCAATCAAACAATCCATAGATAAAAGAGTTAAAAGAGCTGAATGGGGTGATGCTGAATATTCGTTCTCAATGGCAATTTTATTACATGCTATGACATATAGTAGTCAGGGAACAGGACATTTTGCTCAATATAGAGATGCAAAAACAAAATCCTCCATGGAAGATATAAATATATATCGACAGAAAAGATTACAGGATCTGTTTGTAAGAAAATTTAATCAAATGCAGGATTGGGCTAGTGACAATGTAGAAGATCAGGGTCATACAGCCAGCACAGAAGATTATAAAACCTGCCTGAGTAAACTTGATGGTGGCACTGTATATGCTGATCCTCCATATGCATTTGTACATTACAGTCGTTTCTACCATGCAATGGAAACTCTATGTTTATATGACTACCCCGATATTCAGATAAAGGGTGGAAGCATGGTTAAAGGCAGATATAGAGAGGAACGCCATCAATCTCCCTTTTGCATCAGAACTCAAGTCGAAGGGGCTTTTGAGGATTTATTCAATGGTGTTAAATCTGCCGGAGCAAATCTGGCTCTTAGCTATAGCGACACTGCTATGATTACACTCGATAGGCTTCTCGATATTTCAAATAAGACATTAAACTCAAATTATGAAATTTGGGTTGAGGACATGGATCATCAGCATATGACCATGGGACGAGCAAACGACCGAACGAGAGATGTTAAAGAATTAATTTTGTTAGCAAGGAAAAAATAATGGCAAAAGGGTTAGATGCGTTAACAGTTTCACTCACAAAGAACGGGTATTTCAAAGTATCGGAAGTAATAAAGAATCACTCAAGAGGTGAAATCTTAGCAAATATAAATGGCGTATATGACGGCATTAATCTTGCCGACTCTCAAGTTAAAGGAATGCTTTCATTTGATGATGCAACAAATGAATTCCCTGAAGTATGGGATGAAGTCAAAAGATTAGGCTCTGAGGCTGTTGATGCACTCGTATTTATCTCGATTATTTATTCTCACAAAACATTAATTGATATATTTATTAAGTCAAAACTCTCTGAAATGAGAGGCTGCTTAAAAAGAGATGAACTTGATAATAAGGTATATACCAATTTAGTCTATTCAATGAACACTCAAGGCATGTGTCCATTGGAAAGAGGCGCAACTGAAACCTATTACGATGTATCTCCCCTCTTCCGGTTAGAAATCGGGGCATTAGTTAAAAAGGTAATTGGCTACAAATTAGTTAAAACCGGCTGGAGTGAGCCTAGTGATCAGGACTACTTCTCAAGGAATTTCTACGAGCAATGTTATTTTTATGGTTTCCATGATGTTCTCGGTATATCCAAAGAACAGTTTAAGCAATGGTTAGAAGGTGAAGAAGTTAAAAAGGAAGAACCACCTACAACAGACCTTACAGATCAGGATACACAAACCAGCTCAGTTCTGGTTTCTGCACTAGCTTCTAAACCTTTTGTAATTCTGGCAGGAACTACAGGAACAGGAAAAACCAAAACAATTCGTGATCTGGCCATGAAAATTAATCCTGTTTCTACAGAGCCATATTTTAATCATGCATTTATTCCTGTTGAAGCTGGCTGGACTGATGGAAGGCATCTTCTGGGATATAAAAATCCATTTGGGCGTTCAGGTGAAAACTATGTTTCAACGAAGCTGATTGATACATTGTTAAAGGCAAATTATCCTGCATATTCCGAAATTCCGTTTTTTATCATTCTTGATGAAATGAATCTCTCTCATGTAGAAATGTATTTCTCGAAATTCTTGTCCGTAATGGAAACATCTAATGAGGATAACCCTGAACCGGTTCTTGGGCTTGAGGAATTACACCTGCTTTATAAATCAGGTGTAACAGACCCGATTCAAACAACATATATTCTGAATGCAATAGAAAATAAAGGACTATACCTGACTGATAACATTTTCTTTATCGGTACAGTCAATATGGATGAGACTACATATATGTTCTCTCCAAAAGTATTGGATCGTTCTTTTGTTATTCAATATGCTCCTCCTAAACCTTCGGATGTAGGACTGGATTTCTCAATTGGAGAAACTGATGTTCTGGATTGCTCGACTGAAAAGCTATCTAGCTTTATGACAGACAATTCAGAATTCGAACTAAGCTCTGATTATGATGAATATCTCGACGAGTTATACGCTGCCTTGGGTAAATTTAAATTCGGGCCAAGGACAACTAACGAGGTCAGGAGATATATCTCTGTTTGTGAGAAAGTTAATGACAGCTTCACAGCTCATGAATCTTATAAGGGTAAAGCCTCTACACTGGATCGTGTTACTGTACAAAAAATACTCCCCAAGATACATGGAAATAGAGATACCCTAATCCCGATATTTAATAATCTAAAATCTTTATTTGAAAAAGAAGAGTTAACTGACTCTCAACAAAAATTAGAACAAATGAGAAAGGAAGTTATGAGTACAGGATTTGCCAATTATTTTTCTACGATATAATACATATACGATATGAAGAATATAAAAAAACTGACAATTAATGATCTGGAGGTTCAGTTTAGTATTTACCCCAATGGATTCAGAGCATTTAATGATGATCTGATGGTTGATCTGGATGGCAATTCTTTCCGTGGAATTCCTGATGACAGCAATCAACACGGCGTTTCTCCCCTAACCTATGATAAAGACGCAGACATATTTCAGAAGATACAGCTTCGAGACAATACTGAATATGAATTTGCTATAGAACTTCCTCTAACAAAAGAAGCATTCCTTAAAGGATGCGAAACAAACCGACTATACCCTTTCTCAAATGCTGCATTAAAAGATATTGTGAGATTTAACGGGCCTGATTCATGTATAGAGATTAATGGTGACAGATATAGAGTAACTGGTCGCCTTAATTTTGAAAGTCGCGCAGGCACGTCTTATCTTGATCTTGAAGTTGATACAGGAATAAAGATAGATATTCCTGTTGAAGTTCTAACCCAAAAGCTTGATTACTACGAAGAATTTCAAGAGCTGCTTCATCAAATTTCAGAATATAATGCTGAACTATTGATTCGTTTTGATACAGCCACAGAAACAACATTCGGTGTTACCTCGGAAACAGAAATTTCGCCAATGGCTGAATTAATGGCCTTTCGACGTTTATTCAGAAATGGGCGTTTATCAACTTATGTCCGTGAGATTATTAATAACCCCTCAACAAAGACAACTTCTTTAACAGTAAAAGAAGATGCCGCGTTCGTCACTAATCCTGATTGGGCGACATTGGCTCAGTCTGCTATGGATTATGACTTTATGCATGGCGGAGTACTTAAAGAGAATTTCTCTGGCTATACACCACTTAACCTTCCTGACAGAAAAATAAAAATATCGGTTGATACCAAAGATAACCGTTTTGTAAAAACATCACTACAACTATTACGCTCACGTTTAAATCAGCTCAAAGTCAGAATGCCTAAAAAATACGCTTCATCTAAAACGGTAATGCAAACATGGAGTGAAGAGTTGGACTCTCTTCTGTTTAACCCATTCTGGAATGAAATAGGTGCAAGCGAAGAATTCCCAAGCTCTATGGTAATGGCGAATCGTAAAGGATATCGAGAATATATGATGTTCTATCTTGTATTCGGGTTAAGTATCAAGCTTGAAAGCGAGAACACATTATTATCCATTGGTGGAGATATAAAACAGGTATTTCATCTTTATGAAATGTGGTGCTATCTGATGATGCATGAAGTTCTATGTGATTTAACCAAATCAACTGGTAATCCGGAATTATCCTTTGCAAATAAGGATAGAAAATTCATGAAGGATCTTATTAGTCGAAATGACAAACCTATATTATTTACCTTTCTTCATAATGGCAAAGAAGTAACCTTATCTCTTTTTTATAATAAGGATTTTCATCCCGTTGATGAAAAAACGACATTATGGGCTGATTCCTATTCTGGAGTTTTTAACCCTGATATCAGTATTTCAATTGAAATGGATGGACATGTACACTGGTTACATTTTGATGCAAAATATCGTCTTGATTTATCTAAATGGAAATCAGAGCTAAAAGGTGATGATGCAATTGCATCATCATTCAAACGCGAAGATATTCATAAAATGCACACATACAGGGATGCAGTTCTTGGCACTAGAGGAAGCTATGTTCTTTATCCTGGATGTGAAAGAATTAATGAACTCTATGTACGAAATCCTGACAAGGGTTACAGAGATACAAATCTTATGCCTAGTGTGGGAGCATTTCCATTAAAACCTACAGCCAGTGACGTACAACAAAAGCAAATGAGTTCCATAAGTCAGCATATTGAAAAATGCATCATCGACTTACTCGAAAGTGAATCAGAATACAAAGAAGAATATGGATTACAGTAGAGTTATATATTTCTTCTTTCTATTCTTTATACAAATTTAGCTTACTATAAACTCAATTTTCATCCGACCTTAAAATAGAATTTAACCTGCGGTGAGAATGAGTATTTTTAAAATACATGGCTAACACCTGATAATCGTCCTGATCTTTCTCTCGCATAGCCATAACTATATGCAATGCATCTATGTAATATGTCTCTAGATCAAAACCTTCACATATATTTGTAAAAAGCTCCTCAATCTTAGAAGTATTTGCATGACCCCATTTGTCCTCTACTAAAGCAAAACCCATTGCCCTTGCAATATGGAATACGCCGTACACACGACAGTCACGCTCTAAGCTTGTAACATTCTCAAGCTGCTTTCCTTCCAATGCCTTAATATGACAATATTGGTGAATTTTATATGCAACCAACAAATCAACTACAGACGCATTCTCAAAAATCTCGGTATAAAAATCTGACCATATAGCATTGAGATACCCTCTCGCATTTGCTGGCTTAAACCTAACTATAGCTAAATATGCTTGTGCAGCCTTTGGACTATGTACAACCTTCTTCTTATCTGATCCACGTAAGTGTCTATGTTGCTTATTTTTTCTCTCATAGAAATATTGATATTTATCATGCATGATCTTCTCAATATCACGTTGCACAGGATCATTAGCCCTTAAATCACGGTCAGTAATTTTATTCTGGTTATTTGTTGTCAATGTTATTCGCTCAACCAGATTAGGGTTGTCAGTAGAATAAATTCTGAGGAGAACTTTTGTGTCTTCACGCAGTTGATTTTTTTCATATGCTTCTCGTAGTGTTACAGTTGTTTGACAACCATTTACAATTTGAGCATTTAAAACCTTAATTTGTGGAGCATCGGGATCACTATTAAAGTCAAATGAATCACAAACCATTGTCACACCGTTATTGAGAAACCAGAATCGAGATGATTGATCATCTGTGCAAGTACTCCAGATTTCCTTATTAACCTTTCCACCACTGCCATAATAAGGCCGAACATTTAAATCAAATATTGAGTCTCTTGGTTCTTGTGAGGCAGCAACAGCTAAAGCTTGACCAGATACTGTACATACAATGGATTTAGTATCTCCCTGAGCAAATTGCATTAATGATGGACGGTTCACGTCATAGATAACTGGTATATCAATATCTACAGTTCTACTTGCTCTTATTCCATAATTTAATAATTCAACAAGCTCATGTGAACCCAACTGGTCAAATTTGAAAGAGCGAAAACCTAATGATTGATATTTCTGTTTTAGTTTCTCAGCTTCCGCCAGATATTCATCTGAAAGCTGAGACTTATCCCCTTTAGATATGTGATAAACACTAACGTCAATATTTGCAGGGCCATATGCCTGTCTTAGTTCTCTAATTTCAAATATTTTTTGTTTGAAAGTAGTATTGGGAATATTTTCTATCTCACTTTTAGGAACCTCAAAAACCCAATCCAATCCATTTTTAATCTGAATTGCAATATTCGAGCTAAACCCATTACCATTCTTACATTGAGCGATGATAATTGATGCATAACCTTTATCTTGATCATCCTCAATATGTATAAAATCAATTTGTTTATCTTGACCGCCATCAACAATGTCTTCTGCGATGATCTCATCTGCCGGACAATCTAAGAGAATAGAACCTGAGAGCAACATGAATGCATCATCATTTGAAACATTCATGTCACTGGCTATAGCATCTGTTTCTTCTCCAATCCATGTTTGACGAATTTTTATATTATCCACATCTACCATTTGATCTCACCTTGAAATATTTATTGAATTGGGTAATTAATAAAATTCCCAATTTTTCTTGTAACTTATTTTCTTATATTTTTTAACGCAGAAGAGCAAAGAAAAAATCAATCCTACCTCTTAAAATCCCGACAGTCACTAAATGAGATCTGGTTCACATCATGATTCATGTAATATTCAGTGTTGAAGCTGATATTCTGCCTGAATTTCTGCGATAATCACCAAATTCCTGACAATATCAATCTCGGCTCAATGAAAAAGGATAATTTTCATGGCACTACTACCATCCGATGCTATTCGTGATACGCATCTAAAGTCACTACTGGACACTGTATTAGAAAACTCTAAAAAACAACTCACTCTTCTAAGAACACAATTAGAGGAAGATCCGAACAAGCTGGCAAAGAAAGAGCGTGAATTCATCTTCAAAGAATCCGCCAAGCTGGAGAATATCGGTAATCTTCAAGTCAAACTCGATGAATACAGAGAAGCAAATAGCAAATTAAAAGCCGGTCAGAAAGCAAAAGAGGCTCTTTCTACCAGTAACGGTGAGAAACTGGGTAATCATCTACGTGCTATTGGACAGTTCAAACCAAACAAACACTGGCACGCCCATCACATAGTATGTAGCCGTCATGCCTCTCACGGAGCGGCAAGATTCAAGCTCTTTGCATATTTAGGTATAAATGACCCCTTCAATGGCTGCTGGCTACCACAGAAGCACAAATATGCTACAGGGACAGTAATGCCTCATGCTGTAGGTCATTCATATGTGCATACAAATAAATATGCTGATTGGGTACGCCGTGAAATACGACCCTCAAACAGTAAGAATGACCTGATCATGAGACTTAAGGATATTAGATTAAAGTTGATTGATGCACGTAATATTCCTGATATCCTGACCGACAAGGGTAAACAGGATCTGAGAACCAGCAGTTAGGAATATATAAATGAGCATTTACAGAATAAGCACTAATATTGATGATTATATGTTCTTCACAATTGATGATCTTGATGTCTATGAGAAGATGGAAGATTTTGATGTTGATGGATTTGGACAAAAGCTGGAATTCAAGTGGAAAGCACCGGCAGCAGAATTTATCCCTAGTGATTCAGGTTCAACCATTCTTCCTGATATTACACAATGGAATGATAC
>Ga0316205_10004455_pt1 | contig 12259 bp, 13 predicted proteins | sample 3monthpyrite_MG_FD_204941 | JGI IMG/M metagenome (GOLD analysis project Ga0316205, IMG submission 204941) | Microbial mat bacterial communities from mineral coupon in-situ incubated in ocean water Damariscotta River, Maine, United States -... | ecosystem: Environmental > Aquatic > Marine >... | reverse complement strand
ATATAGAGCACATACTTCAAGTAGTTAAGTAAGTATATAAAGTAATACATGGCATAATACTTGCATACATTCTACCTTTCCATCCCACCAGATAATAAAAAGTATATAAATCAATAAGATACAGTAGGTTCTTGAGTGAATAGGTTAGATGAAGGCTATTACACATTGAATTGATTAACATTAATCCTCTTGTCGTATCTACCTATGACTGATCATTTACTGATAGGTTTAATTAATGTTGGTGTTCGGGAATAAATGTTAAGGGTGGGCAGGGGGTTAGGGGTACCTACTATTTGTAGTGCATTACACCTAAATATTTTCTCATAGAAATTACCATATTCTACCATACCCTACAGAAAGCACAGCCCTACCTATAAGGCTCTAAAGAACCCTGTTATCCTTCTATCTTCTTTTTCTGTCTTCTACTTGTTTTCTTACTGGTATTCAACACCGAAGGTGTGAAACAGCAAAATAAAACGGAAGATAAACGGAAAATGAAAATAAATGTAAAATAAATTGAACTTTATTGTATTTTTATTGTCTAAGTACTATATCATATCATATTTAATATACATAGGACCACTATGCCTACTAAGAAACCAGATAATAAGAAAAAGAAGAAAGTTACCAAAAAACCTACAAAGAAGCCTACAAAGAAGCTTCCTAAGAAAGTTCTAGGTACAGGTCTTGCAGGTAAGGCTGGTAAGCATCTTACAGAGAGACAGAAGAAACTAAAGGCTGCTATGAAGAAAGCCGGTATCCGATAGATGACCTATATTCCTGAATTTGATAGAAAGGACTCCATACAGCGGCCCCGTACCTTATCTCTCTTTCTGGAAACTAATCAGAGTAGCTTAGGTGCTGTATTTACTCTAAAAGATCAAGATCATGAGCTTAATGGCAATAAGTACTATTCCCTAAGAAAGATCTATATGGAGATAGCGGATGTAACTGAATATGAAGTTGCAATGGCTGTCTTTGGTTCTTGGAACCACTGGAAGAAGATCATAGCATCCCCCCCTCTTATACCTTATATACAACAATGGCGTGAAGAACTAGAGATTAAGAATGCCTCTAGAATCATTAAAGGTATGATCGAGACTGCTGAGACAGAAGGTAGTAAAGGGTTGACTGCGGCTAAGTATGTACTTGAGAAGGGATGGGAGAAGAAGGCTGGTCGCCCCTCTAAGAAAGAGATTGAGAGGACCCGTAGGGTTCATGCTGGCATTAAAGAAGAGATAGAAGATGATGCTAGAAATATAGGATTACTGAACTAATGCGGGTAAGTATAAGGTTTACCGCTGGTCTTCCAAACCATGCTGTTAGGGTTCGATTCCCTATACTCGCTCCAAATACAGGTTATGTAGATGCCCTCATCTAAGAATTATAAAAGAGATTATAAGACCGAGTATAAGAAGCAGGGTGCTTCTACTAAGGCTAAGAAGCAAAGAGCTAGGAATAATAAGGCTCGTCGTACAGCCCTTAAGAACGGTACTGTTAAGAAAGGTGACGGTAACGATATAGCTCATACTAAGCCGGGGGCCAAAGGCTCTACTTTTAAACAGTCAGCTTCTAAGAATAGAAGTATCCCTCGTACAAAGACAGCTACTCGTAAGACTACCAAACAAAAGACTGGCTCTGCCAAGACAACTAAGAAAAAGACGACTACTGCTAGGAAGAAAAAATAGATGGCTAAGAAGACAGCGTTAAGTGTAGTATCTGGATTTGCTTCCCAAGCGCAGCTTAATGCTGAATTTGCTGATATAGCTGATCATCTAAATAATAAAGTACATTATCGAGATAATCCTGCTGGTGAGACTAACTCCTTCCAGAATGATATTGATGTTAATAGTAATCAAATTAACAACCTAGGTGATGCGACCAATGTCAACGATGCTCCTAACTGGGGGCAAGTTCAAAATAAGATAGCTGCTGCTGGTTCTGGACTTATATCAAGTGATCTAGAAACTCAAACAGCTACTGCTAGCCAAACGGTTTTCACGTTAGTTGGTATTAGCTACACACCGGGAGTGAACAACCTATCTGTCTACATCAATGGACTAAAGCAATTCATAGGGACAGCTTATACGGAGACCTCCAGTACTGTAGTTACCTTTACTGAGGGGCTACAAGTAGGTGATGTAGTACAATTTGTTACCAACGAAAGTACAACAAGCTCCGTAAGTGATGCAAGCGGTGTTACCTATGACCCTGCTGGTACAGGCTCTGTAGATACCAATGTACAAGATAAGTTGCGAGAGTTTGTCAGTGTTAAGGATTTCGGTGCTGTTGGTGACGGTGTTACCGATGACACGTCTGCCATAAGTGCATGGTTTGATTACTTAATAGCTAATGATTTAACCGGCTACTTGGTGGATGGCACATACTTAGTTGACTATATTACTAAGGCTGCTGCGAGTGGTCTAAAACTAACAGGGACTGGTACGATAAAGGCTACAGGATCGACTCGTAAAAATATGATTCGTTTTACCGGAGTAACAGGTAAGATTGAGATTGATAGCGTTACTTTTGATGGTAACGATCTTGTTGCTAGAGTTTTAGAGATTCAAAACACATCTTCAGCCACCTTGGGGGATGTGTATATCGGCCCTACAGTAAAAATCCTTAATGCTAAGAACACTACGCCAGATACGAATATATCCATAGGGCTATATGTTTTTGGTAATTTTGATACTGTTACATTCGCAGGAGAGATTGACAGCTCAGAAGATACAAGAACTTCTGGTGCTGGTGCATACGGAATAATTGTCACATGGTCAACTACTTACTGGGTAAGAAATACAGTAATCACAAGTACCGCTAGAATAAAAAATATTAGAAACTCAAACGCAGCGACTGCGGACGCTGACGGGGTGCAATGCTTCGCACCTACTACAGAATACGCGACCTTAACAGTAGCACCGGGCGCTTTATTTGAAGAATGCGAAGGACGGTCAATAAAGTCACAAGTTGTGCAAAACTCTATTAATGGGCCTGTCATCAGACGCTCTTTATACGATGGGTTGACGGAAATAGATTTACAATATTCTGGAGGGTATGTAAGTGGCGCGCAAGTATTCTATGATGGCACAAGGGTTAATAATGTTATCGGTACAACTACAAGATTAAACCTACCCTCGCACTGTACAATATCAGGGAATACGTTGACTATCACAGGAACACCATCTTCTAATACCGGAGCTATGGTACAGTCTTGGGGAACAGATGTTACAGATGCTATTGAAAGCCGAGGTATAACTATTAGGGATAATAAAGTTAAAGGCACTGTAGATTTCATGGCTCAGCTATATGCAGCTAACGTTATTGATACTAATAAAGTGTTGCTGGATGGCAACTGGGTAGAAACAATAGGAACTTCGTATATAGATTTTAGGGTTGTATATAATAATAATGCACAGATGACCCTAGTGTTTACTAACAATAGCTCGTCAGCTTCCTGTACTGGTGCCACCATAACAGCCTCTTCTGGTGCATTAATAATGCAAGCCGAGTTTGGGAATCATAATATAACTCAAATATTAGCTGACCCTCATAAGGTGACAATAGCAACAGGAGCTATAACTGTATACGGGACATCTCACAGGGTAGACACAGAGGCAGCGGCATCAACTGATGATCTGGATACCATAACCGCGCCAAATAGATCAGATTCTGACTGGTTGACGCTAAAGGCGCATGACGGGGCAAGAACAGTGGTGCTTAAAGATGGCACAGGTAATTTAAGACTGGCAGGGGATTTCTCTTTGACAAGCACACAAGACAGGATAGTTTTATCTTACGATGGTACAAACTGGTGCGAACTATTCAGATCGGACAATGGGGTTTAAATGAACATACTATTGGTATGAAGCAAAGACATTGACAGGCAACTAATGACAACTAAAGACGAAATAAGAGAAGCAGCAGAATCAGACTTAATAACTTTTATTAAGCTTGTAGCACCTCATCGTGTCTTAGGTCAAATACATGAAGATGTTCTAAGGTGGTGGACTAGGGATGATGCAATGGATCATCAACTCTTATTAATGCCGCGAGATCATCAAAAGAGTGCAATGGTTGCATATAGAGTAGCTTGGGAGATTACACGAAACCCATCTACGACTATATTATATATATCTGCTACAAGTACTCTTGCGGAGAAACAGTTATATTTTATAAAGAATATACTTGATTCTAAAATATATAAAAGATATTGGCCTGAGATGGTTGATGAGAATGAAGGTAAGAGAGATAAGTGGACCACTTCTGAGATATCTGTAGATCATCCTCAGAGAAAAGAAGAAGGAGTACGAGACTCTACTGTATTTACTGCTGGACTTACCACATCTATTACTGGACTTCATTTTGAGATAGCTGTATTAGACGATGTAGTTGTTAAAGAAAATGCTTATACAGAAGATGGTAGAAATAAAGTAGCCTCACAGTACTCATTACTCTCTAGTATCGAAAGTACAGGCACAGACGTAGATGCAACTGGTGCTCAAGAGTGGGTAGTAGGTACTAGGTATCATCCTAGGGACTTATACTCTGACTTATTACAGATGGAATCTGATATCTTCTCAGAGGATGGAGAACTTATAGGTTCAGAGTCTGTATATGAAAATATACAATATGAAGTAGAAGATAGAGGTGATGGCTCTGGAGAGTTCTTATGGCCTCGTCAACAGAATACAAGAGGTAAGTGGTTCGGCTTTGATAGGCAGATACTTGCTAAGAAGAGGGCTAAATACTTAGATAAGACTCAGTATTACTCTCAATATTATAATAACCCTAATGATCCAACCGGTGCTGCAGTAGATCCTACAAAGTTCCAATACTTTGATAGGAAGTTCTTACAGCAAGAAGGTGGTCATTGGTATTACAAAGATCGTATTCTATCTGTATTTGCAGCTATTGACTTTGCATTCTCTCTTAAGAAGAAGGCAGACTATACTGCTATAGTTGTAGTAGGTGTAGATCAAGATAACAATATCTATATACTTGACATAGATAGATTTAAGACAGACCGTATTAAGGTCTACTTTGATCATATCTTAGAACTATGGAGTCGTTGGGAATTTAGACTCCTACGTGCAGAGGTATCAGTAGCTCAACAGGCTATTGTTAAAGAATTAAAAGAGAGCTATATCAAACGTAATGGTATTCCTCTTAAGATAGATGAGTATCGACCTACAAGAAACGAGGGTTCTAAAGAGGAAAGAGTATCTGCTATACTTGATCCTAAATATGATAACCTCTCTGTATGGCACTACCGAGGTGGTCACTGTCAGACTCTAGAAGAAGAGTTAAAACTAAGTCACCCACCACATGATGATATTAAAGATTGTTTGGCTGCTGCAGTAGATGTAAGCATAGCACCTAATAGACGGATGAATAGACGTGTTGAAAAGAAAACTTTACAATATAATTCTCGATTTGGCGGAGTCGCTGCATGAATAAAGTACTAGAGATCCAAGAGATATTAGATCCTCATTCTCTGGCTACTTATATATCTAATCGATATGTAGATTGGAATAATCAAAGACAGTCTTGGCGATCAGATAAAGAAGAATTAAGAAATTATCTATTTGCTACAGATACTTCTACTACTACTAACTCTGAGCTACCTTGGAAGAATACTACAACTCTTCCTAAGCTGACTCAGATTAGAGACAACCTACATGCCAATTACATGGCTGCTCTGTTCCCTAATGATGAATGGATGAAGTGGGAAGCATATACTAAAGATGCTAATGATAAGAAGAAGAGCAAGACTATACAAGCCTACCTGTCTAATAAGACACGGGAAGGTGGGTTCATGTCTACTATTTCTCAACTAGTCTTAGACTATATTGATTATGGTAATGCCTTCGGAGAAGTAGTCTGGGTTAATGAAAGAAAGGTAGATGAAGATACTGGTGAAGAGATTCCGGGATTTGTAGGTCCTAAACTGGTACGCTCTTCTCCACTAGATCAGGTGTTTGATCCTACAGCTATCTCATATGAGAAAAGCCCTAAGATCACGCGTTATATTAAAACTTTGGGTGAACTACAAGCTGATTCTCTAGATTATCCGAACCTTGGATATGATATAGAGGAAATAAATCGTGCTGTCCAAATTAGAAAAAGAGTTGGGCTATATAAGCCGGAAGACTTTGATAAAGATGCTGGCTTTAATATTGATGGCTTTGGATCTTTACACGCTTATTATAATTCAGGCTATATAGAAATATTAGAGTTTGAAGGTGATATTCACGACTTTGAATCAGGTACTCTATTAAGAGACCAGATCATTACGATTGTAGATAGGACTGTTGTTATTCGACAACGACAGAACCCATCATGGTTAGCCAAGAGCAGACGTGCCCACGCAGGATGGCGGAAAAGACCAGATAACTTATATGCAATGGGGCCGTTGGATAATTTAGTTGGATTACAATACCGTATTGATCATCTTGAAAACCTTAAAGCTGATGCTTTGGATCTTACTATTCACCCTCCTCTTAAAGTGGTAGGTGATGTAGATACATTTGAATGGGGTCCGGGAGTAGAAATAGATGTAGGCGATAGTGGAGATGTTGTACCTATGCCACCTAACCCTGCTGCTTTCCAAGTAAATAATGAGATATCTTATCTTATACAGATGATGGAAGAGATGGCAGGTGCTCCTAAAGAGGCTATGGGTATACGTAGTCCCGGAGAGAAGACTGCTTTCGAAGTACAGACTTTACAGAATGCTGCAGGACGTATCTTCCAATCTAAGACACAACAGTTTGAAATAGAGTTCATAGAGCCTATATTAAATATTATGTTAGAGATGGCTAGTCGTAATCTAGACGGTAAAGATCTTATCCGTGTAATGGATGATGACTTAGGTGTCCAAGAGTTCTTAGAGATTACTAAAGAAGATATCACTGCTAAGGGTAAGATTAGACCTATGGGCGCTAGGCATTTCGCCGCTAGAGCACAATTAGTTCAGAACCTTAACGGAGTATTCAATGGACCTATTGGGCAGACTATAGCCCCTCACGTTAGCGCTAAGGCACTAGCTACGCTAATAGAAGATGCTATGGGTTGGGAGAAGTTTGACCTAGTACAAGATAATATAGCTGTTATGGAACAATTAGAAACTCAAAGACTTGTAAATGCTGGACAAGAGCAAGTAGAGGCCGAAGCTATGACACCTGTTGAACAAGAGCTACCACTTGAATAATAAAAGTAAAAGACTGTTAAAACACGCTACTGAGAACCAGATAAAGTATTCTAGAAAGGTCTTAGAAGCTATTGTAAAAGTCTTAGATGAAGATTTGGAAGAAAGTTATAAGAGATCAGATAGTTTGGAATCTTATGAACTACCTGCATGGAAAGAGTTTCAAGCTGACCAAATAGGAACTCGCAGAACTTTAAATAAAATTAAAAGTATTATTAAATACTGGGAGTAACAATGTCTGACCAAGACAATATATTTACAAAAGAACCTCAGACAAATGAAGTTCAAACAAGTACCGATCCATCTGTAAATAATACAGTGACAGACCCGTCGTATGATTTCATAGGTGAAGGACAGAAGTATGGCTCTATAGATGAAGCTTTAAAATCAGTACCTCATGCACAAGCGCATATTGAAAGGCTTGAACAAGAGTTATCTGAATTTCGAGAGAATAAAGTTAAAAGCAAAACTGTAGAAGATATACTTGAAGTGATCGGAACGACTAAGGCATCTGAACCGGTTAACCAACCAGCTCAAGAGTTAGACGTAGACAAGTTAAGAGAGATGATTACTACTACAGTATCTTCTGAATTAACTGCAAAGGAGATTGCAACTGTAGAACAGGCGAATGTATCAAAAGTTATTAATAAGATGTCAGAAATATATGGTGAAAAGGCGGAAGCACAGTTCATATCTGCAGCAAAAGACAGTGGTCTTTCTGTAGAAGCTATGAATCAATTAGCTGCTAAAAGTCCTGAAGCTGTATTTAAACTTACTGGTATCGGTTTAAAAGCGAAAGATAACATGCCTGATATGTCTAGCGGATCAGTTAATACTGGTCAATTTAACACCAATACTGAAGAAGAGCTTTCTGCAAAGGTACCTGCGGGTGCTACGTCGAAACAACTACGACAGGCTTGGGTTAATGCTGGTAAGAAAATTAATCGGAGCTAATTAAATGCAAGATACTTCAAACACCACTGCGTTCATAGAAGCCCAACAGTATAGTGATTTCATCATCACCAATTTAGAAGATGGAATGCTACCTGACGGTCTTTCTCGTGACGTAAGTGACTTTTCTGAGGGTACTACTCTCAATATCAAAACTGTAGGTTCTGCTACTATTCAGGATGTAGCTGAAGGCGTACCTATGACTTTCAACGCAATCGACACCGGTACTGTTACCCTGTCTATTACTGATTATATCGGTGATGCTTGGTACATTGGTGACGAACTACGTGAAGATGCCTCACAGGTAGAAGTTCTTTCTTCTGCTCGTGCTATGGAATCTACTCGTGCAATCCAAGAGAACGTAGAGACTAAGTTCTTAGCTGCTGCAAATGCTGCACAAACTGCTGCAAATGCTAATCTTGTTAACGGTCGTCCTCATCGCTGGGTAGCTGGTGGTTCAGGTGCAACTGACCGTATCTTCGATCTTTCTGATATCGTAGCATTAAAATTGTCTTTTGACAAAGCTAATGTTCCTCAAGAAGGTCGTATTCTAATCGTTGATCCTATCGTTGAGGCTACTTTAAATAGCACAGCTAATCTGATCAATGCTTCTAACAACCCACAATTTGAAGGTATTATTACTTCTGGTTTTGCGCGTAATCATAAATTTATTCGTAACATCTTTGGTTTTGATATTTGGACTTCAAATAAACTTCCATTATTGACTGCTACCGAGGCTATTGACGCTTCTAGTTATGGCCTAGCTAATGATACTGGTGAGATTGGTGATGTTGTTAATATTGCTATGTGTGTAGCTGATGACAATAGTCGTCCTATGATGCGCGCATGGAGACGTTCACCTAAGACTGAAGGTTGGAGAGATTCTGAAAACCGTCAAGATAAGTTCCAAGTATCTTCTCGTTTCGGATTCGGTGCTCAACGTGTTGATACACTTGCAGCTATCATTTCAACTTCACTAGCATACTAATAGGAGTATATTATGAGTCTTGAATCTGCTGGAACTCGTGGTGTACTTGTACATTACGGTGCTCGAAATACAAACGAAAAGAATGGCGGCTCTAGTACTAAGAAAGGCCAGATCAAAGAAATGTCAGTAACATTTGACTATGATGATCTGCCTGCCGATGCTACTTATGCTGGCCTTGCTGCGCAATTACCTGCTAACGCAAGTATTGTATCAGCTCGTTTGGAAGTTATTACTGGTTTCACATCTACATCTACTACTACTGATCTCTTGATTGGTGTTGCTGATGCAGATGGTGGCAGTAATATTACTGATGCAGACGGCCTTGTTGCTGCTGCTGAAGCTACACAAACTGCAATTGCTACTGCTGGTAATATTATTACTGGTGCCGGTGCAATGGTAGGTACAACTATCGGTGCTGAAGCTGGTGTTGTTACTGTAGCCCCATCTGTAGATGACCTCTTAACAGGTCGTGCACGATTAATCGTAGAGTATTTACCTCTCCGCGCTTAATCAACTGGTGATGCTCCCTTCGGGGAGCTGACCCTTACAAATTCCAGAAAATAGATTGAACTTTTTGTTCTTTCTGTTGTCTAATACATAAAAATATCATAGAGAATAATATGGCTACAGAACATAATGTTATAAGTGATGGTAATGGTACCACTACTAGTAAAAGACATGAGCCTAAAGGTGCATCAATAGCTGCTGTTGGTCAGATTTATATATCTGATGGAGCAAGTAGTGGAGTGTGGAGATACTTACCACACAGCTATATGTACTATGATGACATAGGAACAGGGACTACATATACTACACCTACCGCCTATACGTTAATAGGCCCTACTACCGTAGGCGATTCTGACCCTCGTGACTTTTCACATAACAGTCTAGGACGATTAACCTACACTGGTACAGCAGATACAGATGTCTCTATCTCTTGTTCTGTAACTATGAAACATAGTACTGGTTCTGGCCAAGACTGCTTCTTCCAAATTCATAAAAATGGATCACCTTTAACTGGAGCACAGACTGTAAGAACTGCCGACAGTGCAAACTATGGATCAGTTACCGTCCTAGGCCATTCAGAGTTATCAACTAATGACTATTTTGAACTCTATTGTAAAGTAGCTTCCGGTAATATTATAGTCCATGCGTTTAATATGAGAGTGGATGGTAAGATATAATGCCTAAGATGACTATATTAGAAATGGTACAAGATATCCTATCTGATATGGATAGTGACTCAGTTAATAGTATTAATGATACTGTAGAGGCATTACAGGTTACTCAGATACTTGAGACTACTTATTTTGAATTAATAAGTAATACTTATCAACCGCATCTTAAAACCTTATTCCAATTAGAGGCGGCTAGTACCACCCGACCTACTCATATGAGACTGTCAGATGATGTACAAGAGCTTGTATGGTTAAAGTATAATAAAAGAACTAGCTCTGATACTAAAGATAAATATTTAGATGTAACCTACCTACCCTCTGATGAGTTCCTATCTAATATAATGAATAGGGATTCCAGTTCCAGTGATGTAACAAGCGTTACAGATCTAAGTGGAGTTACGTTATTAATTAAGAATGATATCGCACCTACATATTGGACATCCTTTGATGACGAGTATATAGTGTTTGATGCATATGATTCTGCTGTAGACTCTTTCCTACAACAATCTAAAAGTATGTTAGAGGGTTATAAAGAGCCTGTGTTTACACAATCTGATTCTTTTGTTCCAGACCTACCTTCAAAAGTATTTCCTAAATATCTAGCAGAGGCTAAATCGGTTGCATTTAACTCTATAAAGCAGATGCCTAATGCTAAAGAGGAACAAAAAGTACGAAGACAGTCTGTATTCTTATCTCGTAATAAGCGTAGAACAGATGGCGGGATTAAGTACCCTAATTATGGAAGGAAAAGTACTAAATGATTACACCTAATGGTAAGAAAATAAATATTGTATCTTCTGGTTCTCATTTTAAAGTTCAATTTCATAAAGGTGGAGAGATCCCTACGGTTCTGTCTGGTCTATTCACTAGTCATGGTGATGCTGAACAGGCTGTAGAGCAGTACCTTATTAATAAAGAAATCTTAGCTATAAATAAAGCAGTAAAAGAAGAAAAAGAGAAAGTTAGACTTCAAAAGAGAGCTAATATTAAGTAATGGCAACTGCTGAGACTAATAAAGAGTATACTACCTTTGTAAGAGGCCTTATAACTGAAGCCAGCCCTCTTACTTTCCCTGAAGGTGCCTCTATTGATGAGGACAACTTCGTACTTAATAGGGACGGGTCTAGAATACGTAGATTAGGTATTGATTATGAGAATAACTATGCTGTAACAAGTACAGGAATACTTGATAGTGTGTTCTCTACGTATGCCACTTCTACTTATAGGTGGGATAATGTAAATAATAATCCTCTATTGTCTATAGGGATTATTCAAGTAGGTACTTCTTTATGGTTTGTAGATCTATCTACAGATAATCCATCTGCTAACCTCCTGAATACATCATTATCAATAGATCTTACTGGCGTCTCTAGCGGAGATACACTACAGTATACCTCAATAAACGGTAAACTAATAGTATCTACTCCTGAAGGAGACCTTTACAAACTGTCCTATGATTCAGTTACAGACGTTGTATCTTCTGAAACTATAACACTATATGTAAGAGACCGTTGGGGAGTAGATGATAGTCTAGATCCAGAGACTTTTCCGAATACGCTATCAGATGAACATCATTATAACCTATTAAATCAGGGATGGGAAGAGTCTTTCCTACATGAATACTATGGCATCTCCGCTATCTATTCTGGTTGGGCTGCCTCTACTACCTATTATGCAGGTAGGACTATAGTGCCTACTTCGCCAAATGGATTTAGATATGTCTCTCAGGGTGGACTCACACCTACGTCAGGCTCTACGGAACCTACTTGGCCTACGACTGTAGGGGCTACGGTAGTAGATAATCAAGTTACGTGGAAGAATGCAGGAGCTGCACAAGGTTATCCAAATAATGCTCAAGTTTGGTGGTCTGGTAAAGATAGTACTGGTGATTTTGATAGAGACGAACTAGCTAGGGTAGATTTTGGAACATCC
>Ga0316205_10004454_pt1 | contig 12260 bp, 7 predicted proteins | sample 3monthpyrite_MG_FD_204941 | JGI IMG/M metagenome (GOLD analysis project Ga0316205, IMG submission 204941) | Microbial mat bacterial communities from mineral coupon in-situ incubated in ocean water Damariscotta River, Maine, United States -... | ecosystem: Environmental > Aquatic > Marine >... | reverse complement strand
TTACAAAAATATTTGGCCCTTTCGATCAATAGACATTTCTGGTCTATTCTGTTCAACGATGTCACCAAAATTCATCTTTGTAATGCCTTTCCCTATTAAGCGAAAAATTAATCGTGTTAATAGATTGTTAGAACTGGTTAAACTTAATATTGAACAAAAACGATAACTGTCCACATTACCATCGGTATTTAATAAAGTAAATTGACTCGGCTTAAATATCTCAAATTGAAATGTTGACAATCTGTTTTTCTGTAATACGTATTGCAATACGGTAAAAACGCTGTAATACTATCCGTAATACTTAAGGTGCAGGAGAAAACAATGAGCACTCGTTCGGTAAGACTTGATGATGAAGCAGAAGAAGCCCTGGAAGATGTCACCAGAGCGACGGGATTCACTATGACAGATGCGATAAAGCGCGGGCTATTGATGTTTCGTGCAGAAGTTAATGAATCCCGCAAGCCATCTGATTTTTTTAACACCTATGATTTTGGAGAAGGTGGGGATGCGCTTGGTTCTGCTCGTAACATGAAAAATCTGTTAAAAAATAAGTTGCGTTCGCGGAAACCAAAAAAATGAACAGAGTGATAATCGACGCTGGCCCGCTCGTGGCTTTGTTTGATAAACAGGATGCCGATCATCAAATTTGTCAGAAAATATTAGCTGACGTTAGAGGTCAGTTAATAACATCTTCAGCCGTATTGACGGAGGTATTTCATTTTCTAAAAGCAGGAAGTAGAAGCTGGCTTGGCGTTCAGGAGTTTGTTAAGCAAGGCAATGTATCTGTTGTTGACCTTGATTCGATCAGAGATTTTACCGAATGCTTTGATTTGATGGCAAAATACCAAGACAATCCAATGGACTTTGCTGATGCAACTTTAGTCATGCTTGCAGGAATAAATAATACAAAAGATGTGTTTACACTAGATGTGAATGATTTTAGCTCTTATCGAATACGAAACGGATTCAACTACATTCAGTTCAATATTCTGGGCGTGGAAGCTCTTTGATGTCACGTGAATTAACATGATATTTTATCTTTTATCGCTTTGGATATTGATTCAAATATCTCTTAGTTTTAACTAGAAGATCGATTCCAATGCCAGAAATATTATTTGATCCAAAACGTCATGAGTCGCTAATTATTCGCCCATGGAATGTCAATTTTGTGTGTGACGAAATTAATTTCATCATCGAAGATATCGCAACATCGGCAACGAGAAATGGCAGTTGGCCTACCCATCCTCTTGACGCAGAAAGCTATTCAAATTCCGGGCCCAAGTGGGCTATGTACGCGGGAGCTGCTGGCGTAGTACTCGGTTTACAAGTTCTCGCTCGTATCGGCTACAAAACAAATAGTTTTGATTGTCAACTGGCAAACATTCATTCCTCCTATTTAAAAAATCCCGATGTTCAGGTTGAACCGGGTTTGCAGTTAGGTGAAATTGGAATACTAATACCTGCTATCTTGGCACAACCTGATCAACCAGAATTAGAAAAACGTCTGATACAGAGCATGCAGAAAACCCTCGATTTACCACTTTACGAAATTACTTCCGGCCAATCTGGAATGATGCACGCTGCATTGGCGCTCTATCGTAAAACAGGAAAAACGTGTTGGAAGGAACTTTATGTCCAAGGGGCAGATTCCTTAATGCAACATTGGAAACAGGATTCCGTTTCTGGTCAATGGCTTTGGCAAAGCAAAGTATTCGGTCCATCTCGTCATTACTATGGGGCGTGTCACGGAATAGCAGGTAATGCCAATATTCTATTGCAAGGCGCTTACTTACTTGAGGATGATATAGCCTATCTAATTGTCGACCGAACGATCAATACACTAAAAATTGCTGCCAAGAAAAATTCAGGTATGACTAACTGGGCACTTAGTACCAAACCAGATATTAATAAACTTTTAGTACAATGGTGTCACGGTGCGGCTGGCATTGTTACGGCTTTGGCAGCGGCACCGATAAGCGATAGTAAGATTTCTGCTGAACTTGACGAGTTACTAAAAACGACTGGTGAATTAGTATGGAAAGCTGGCCCTCTAATAAAAGGTTCAAATATCTGCCACGGTACTGCCGGAAACGGGTATGCCTTTTTATACTTATACAAGCGCTGGAAAGATCAGATTTGGCTGGATCGCGCCAGACAATTTGCGATGCATGCGATTGAACAATGCCAGCGAACTAGAATAGATTTTGGACAGGGACGATATTCACTGTGGACCGGGGATGTCGGGCTAGCAATTTATTTACATCACTGTTTGTATCCGGAAGAAGCTGAAATACCTGGATTAGATTTATTTTAAGCAATACTTCTTATGTAATAGAAACTCGGGATTTTTCTACTAGGTTAACCCCCATTGTAAAATTTCTGCGTTTACGGACTATGCACTCAAACAAATAAAAGGAAATTTTTCATGCAAATAATAATCAAATTAGCTCTTACAATATCACTATTTTTAATATCTTCAACTAGTTTTGGTCAAAACTACAATAGCCATAAATCAATGACAGTCAATACTCTTCCCATGCAATACGAATTAGCGCCAAAAGTTATTCCAGTCGTTCGGACTTTCATCTCGTCAAGAGGACACATTGCTCATGTAAAGGGGGCAAATCAGATTGTACTCGTCTCAAAACCTGAAACTTACAGAGTTAGCAAGCTTTTTATCCTTGACGTTGGCTAATTTTGATCAGGCTGAACTAAAGTTCGAACTCGGAAAACAATTAAAACGCAATCACATGGCTTCAATGACACGCAAAGTGATCGATATTAACAATATTGATCCAAAAGTTTTGATCCCTGCATTACGAACTTTGGTGAGTAATGAGGGACGATTGGCAGTATTAGAAAACAGTCGTCAGGTGGAGATTGTAGACTACGCGATATATGTTGACGATATTGCAAAATTTATTTCGCGGCTAGACTCTATGCAACTGCCGAATTCTTAAGTGAATAATTACTGGAGTGGAAGACATAGCAATAGAAGCTACATCGGTGAGCGCTGTAAGGCAGCCGAAAGTTTAGGTTGCTTATTTAAAGTCGTTAAACGAGCAAAAAGCTTTATTGGCTTGCACTAGCCCAACCGGAAATTGAAATAATCAAAATCTATGTGGTCGAAGCGCTTGACGACCCCTTATCCCTTTCTGCTACAGGTAATGTGGCTAAATTTGATCAGTATCTTGCGGATAAACTGGTAGTGTTCTAATTTGTTCCCCAAAATACAGTAGGTAAAGACTTGATTGCCCTGTAGGAAGCTTTCAAGACCTTCGAGGCTTGTTAAATTTTCTATATTCATGATGGTTCTCATAATTGAGATCATGAACTAGATTGAGATAAATTTCAGGCTCATTTCATATTGGGCAAGGCTGGTTGATTGCTAAGCATGAAGGAGATATTATTAGACTGGACAGTCTATATTGTTGTTACGAAACGGTTAACTCACTAATGCAAGTTCAGGATTCACAATGAAAAAAATATGGATGCTTCCTTTTACCTTACTCTCTTTTCTTTTCGGTAGTATCAATTGGTCTGCGCCGCCGTGGTTAAAAGCTTTAAACAAGCTTAGACAAAATAGGGCGGCGGCTTTCTATGGGATTTTTGGTTGCATTATTTTGCTTTTTGGGGCAATTCAATATTACCAATCACTGCCACAACCTATTACGGTTAAAGCAGAACTTGGACCGATTGGGTTTACGCCTAACAGAGAAAATGCCAAGCCAAACAACCTTAATATTCATTTTGTGTACGATCTATCGAGGCTAAAAGAAGGTCAAACGCATCCTCAAGGGAACCCTTCGATCGCCAGAATTGATTTGTTAGGAAAGGAATTTAACCAAGGGATCAGTTTGTCTCCCGCGAAGAAAGGTCATTGGGAATGGACGGGAGATAGACAGTTGCGTTTTGTTCCCCAAAGTGATTGGTCAGCGGGAACTCAATATACTGTCGAGTTCGAACCGAGTATTTTTGTCAAAGAAGCCAAGTTGTCAGAAATGAGTTATCAATTCTCAACCCCAGAATTTTCCTCTTCAATTGATAGTTTAGAGTTCTATCAGGATCCGCTCGATATTACTGTTCGTAGAGTCATATCGACGATTAATTTTTCTCACTCTGTGGATAAAGATTCTTTTGAAGAAAGCGTTAGCATGAGTATGCGACCTTCCGGTTCAGATATCGATAAGCCCGCGAAACCTTTCCCCTTTGAAATTAACTATGACAAAAACTTGAGAGAGGCCTACATACAGTCCCAGCCAGTCTTATTGCCGAATGAACCGAACTATATGAAGCTCAGTGTTGATGCGGGAGTTAAGACAATTTTTGGTGGCGCAGCTAGTTTAAAAAAGACGGACAAAAAGGTATTGATCCCCGATATTTACAGTTTTTTGAAAGTTAATTCTGCACAAACACAAATTGTCAGAAATGAAAAGAATGAACCAGAACAAGTCCTGATGCTTGAGTTCACTGACGATATTGAACGAAAGGAATTGTTAAGTAAGTTACAAGTTTACCTCTTACCTAAAAAGGGTGAAACCAACGGCAGAAAAAACTGGAGAGGACCCAGAGAGGTTAACTCTCTATTGCTTGCCGACCTATCCAAATTGGATATTAATATGATAGCGAATGAAAAGGAATTTTCGAAGTTTTATAGTTTCGTTTTTGACGTGCCTGAAAATAGAAGCCTGTATGTGAAAATTGAGCCCGGTCTTACTTCAGTGAATCATTTCGTTCACGCGCAGTTTTATGACTCGCTAGTCCGTTCACCTGGCTATCCAAAAGAAGTTAAAATTGCAGGGCAAGGTTCTTTGTTGACTTATTCTGGCGACCACAAATTGAGTATATTGTCTCGCGGAGTAGCGACGTTAAAATACAGTGTTGGCCGTTTGCTAGAAGGGCAGCTCTATCATTTGATGACTCAAACTCGCGGCGATATCAATAATCCAAATTTCTCTTCCTGGACTTTTGCTCCGGAAAATATAGCAGAGTTCAATCATGAAATAGTTGATATGGTAGAGCAGCATCCTAAGCTGTCAAATTATTCTTCAGTCGATTTGAGCCGTTTTTTGCCAAAGGATAAAAATCGTTTTGGATTGTTTTTTGTTAATGTTAAAGGCTGGGATAAAAAAAATAAAAATCGTCTATATGGTGTAGAAGATAGGCGCTTAGTTCTAATCACTGACCTTGGACTTATCGTAAAAAACAACGCCGATAAAACTCATGATGTTTTCGTTCAATCAATAAAAACGGGAGAGCCTGTGAAAGGCGCAACTGTGGAACTTTTGGGTAAAAATGGTATCGCCCTCTATGCTAGAATGACATCGAGCCAGGGGCATGTTGAGTTTCCATCCACTCGAGATTTTAAAGACGAAAAAGAACCTGTGGTTTATGTAGTAAAAACCAGTGAAGATATCTCATTTATTCCGTTTGATCGTTATTCGCGTCAAATGAACCTCTCTAAATTCGATATCGGCGGCGTTAGTGTCGGATTCGGTAACGAAGCCTTGAATGCGTTTCTATTTTCCGATCGAGGTATTTATCGCCCCGGCGAGAAAGTTAATGTGGGTGCCGTGGTTAAGAATTACGATTTTTCGAATGTCGAAAATATTCCTTTAGAGCTGGTCGTTCGCGGCCCAAGAAATAATGAGGTTAGAGTTAAAAGAATCAGTTTGGCTGAATTAGGATTCATTGATTTTCAGTATCAAACTGAATCGACTTCAGATACTGGTCGCTATTCGGTGTCATTACATTTAGTGCGTAACAATCGACACCGTGGCAGAGAAATTGGTTCAATAGACTTCAAAGTCGAAGAGTTTCAACCCGATACAATGAAGATTGAAAGCAAGCTAGTCGATATTGCGGATCAGGGTTGGAGCGACAAGAAAAATATCCAGGCGAAAGTCTCATTGCAAAACCTGTTTGGCGTGCCCGCCCAAAATAGAGATTTGAGCGCAAGGGTTATTATTAAACCGACTAACTTTAGTTTTAAGCAGTATAAAGACTATCAGTTTTCCACGCCCTTTTTCGACTCAAATAATAAAGCTTTGCACCTGGATAGGAAATTAAGCAAACAACAAACGGACGCTGATGGACTGGCTGTGTTTGATATCGATTTGCAACAGTTCAGTCAAGGCGCTTATCAGCTGCATTTCATCGCCGAGGGTTTTGAGCCGGGCGGCGGGCGAAGTGTCGTTTCAAGTAATACCGCACTGATTTCTCCACTGGGTGATTTAGTCGGTTACAAAACCGATGGAAAACTGGATTATGTACACGCCAAGAGCAAACGAAATATTGAGTTTATTGCAATAGACAAAACACTTAAAAAACAAAATAAGTCGAACTTAACGTTAAGGCTTTTACAAATTCAGCATGTATCAACTTTGGTCAAACAGTATAACGGGACCTATAAATACCAAACGATTAAAAAAGAAAGTGAGCTCAACTCAGAGCCACTCGAAATATCAAAGCAAGGTTATTTACATGCCATTGATACCAATGAGCCCGGCGATTATGCGGTCGAAATTATTGAGCAAGGCAGGAAGCTATTACGAGTCGAATACTCGATAGTCGGTCACGGTAATATTGCGGGTATGTTAGATAAAAACGCCGAGCTTCAGTTGAAATTAAATAAGCAGGACTATGTTCCCGGCGAAATGATCGAAATGAATATTAAGGCGCCATACAGAGGGGCTGGGCTTATCACGATCGAAACCGATAGCGTTCAACATTTTAAGTGGTTTAAAACTGATAGCCAAAGCAGCGTGCAATCGATCAAACTGCCATTAGCGCTTGAAGGTACTGGTTATGTCAACGTTGCATTTGTTCGCGATTTGAGCTCAAAGGAAATATTTACTAGTCCACTGAGCTACGCAGTTAAACCATTTTCGATTGATAAGAGTAAACGAAAAATAGACGTGACTTTAAACGTCAAGGATATCGTTCGCCCTGGTAAGCCTATGGCGATCAATTACAGTGCGTCTAAAAATTCGAAGATAGCTATTTTTGCCGTCGATGAAGGGATCTTGCAAGTGGCCAGATATAGCACTCCCGATCCGTTGAATCACTTCTTAAAGAAAAGAGCGCTAGGCGTGCAAACGCTTCAAATCCTGGACTTGATTTTACCTGAATTTGAACTGCTGAAAGCCTTATCCGCTAGTGGTGGCGATATGGCAGCGCGTAATCGAGCACTCGCAAAAAACCTTAACCCTTTTACCAGAAAAACTGACAAGCCTGCGGTCTATTGGTCTGGCATTCAATCTGCGGGACCTGAGACTCAAACAGTGAGCTTTAATGTGCCAGATACTTTTGCAGGTTCACTACGTGTGATGGCGGTGGCGGTGTCAGAAAGTGCTGTTGGGGCGGTCCATCAGTCTACATTAGTGCGCGGCCCATTTGTTATCTCACCAAAAGTATTGACCCAGGTTGCGCCTGGTGACGAATTTATGGTGACAGCGGGAGTGGCTAATCTTGTGCAAGGTTCGGGCAAAGATGCTGAGGTCAATATTAGTGTCAGCGCGTCAGATCACTTAACCATCTTGGGTCAATCATCGGCTAAAACTAAAATTGCTGAAGGAGGTGAAGGGCAGTTTAGTTTCCGGGTAAAGGCCAACAAAGTTTTAGGTGCGGCAGAACTTAAATTTATTGTTAATTATAAAAATGAAGAATCTAAAAGAACGGCAGGCCTCAGCGTGAGACCCGCGATGCCATATCGTAGTTCTTTTGAAAGCGGTTTTGCGCAAAGCAGTTCGATGGAGTTATTGAATAAACGCCAACTCTATCAAAACTTGGCCGTGCAAACGGTATCAGCATCTGCAAGTCCGTTGGTTCTTGTGAACGGCCTGACTTCCTATTTGGACAGCTACCCACACGGTTGTACCGAGCAGGTCGTGAGTAAAGTTTTTCCATTAGTCGGTTTGATGAACCATCCGTTTTACGCAACACATCTGAAAAAAGTCGATCTTCACTTCTCTCATTTGATCGATAAATTAAGAGAGCGCCAATTGGCGGACGGGGGTTTTGCCTTTTGGCCTGGCCAACAAAGTGTTGCCGAATACCCCAGTATTTATGTGATGCATTTTTTGATTGAAGCGTCGTCCTTAGGTTATCCCGTTCCTTCCGATATGCTCAATAGGGGAAAGTATTATTTGACGGATTATGCTGCAAGGGATACTAATTCTCTCGCGCAAGCTAGAAATCGAGCCAATGCAATCTATTTGCTAAGCCGTTTAGGCGTCGTGACTACCAATTATCTGGTAGACCTTGAAGAGCAGCTGAATAAGGCGGCGTTAGAAAAGAAACAGATAAAACCCTGGCGTGAAGATTTACTTGCCGCCTACATGGCGGCCACTTATAAATTGCTGCAAAAAGATGCTCAAGCAGAAGAATTAATCGCGGAATATCAATTTGGTGGCGCTGATTTTTCTTTGATAAATGGGAACAATCAAATGCAGGGTGAAATAGATGACTTTCACTCAGCGCTGACTCAGGACGCTCAGTATATTTATTTAATATCAAAACATTTTGAGACGCGCGCTAAAGCGCTATCGGGTGAAAATTTACTCGAGCTAACTTCAAGGATCTTTAAAGGTGAATATAATACCATTTCATCTGCGTACTCAATCTTGGCGTTAGGCGCATACAGTAAACTGGCGTTAAATGGTCAATTTGAAGAAAACATCACCTTTTCATCCTGGGTTAAAGACGCTGACAAAAAACTTTTGCAGAAAGCTCTACAACCTTTCTCAAGTGCGAGCTATCCGGTGAATATTGATGGGCTTGCAATAGAAGGGGTGAAAATTAAGGGTGACAAGCCGCTCTATTATTTGAATACTCAATCAGGCTTTGACAAGCAGGCGCCAAATGAAGTTGTAAGAGAAGGGATTGAAATACACAGAGACTTTCTCGACGATAAAGGCACTGAAGTAACCACCTTTGAGCAAGGCCAGGAAATGACTGTTCGATTAAGGGTTAGAGCGCTGGGTAAAAACCAGCTAACTAATGTTGCTGTGATCGATTTATTGCCTGGCGGTTTCGAAGTGATCAGAAGTAGTGTTTCTCGTACCGCTTATGGCTGGAAGGCGGACTATGTCGATATTAGAGAAGACAGAGTTGTATATTATGGCGACTTTGATGCTAGCATCAGAGAACTAACTTATAAGGTTAAATTAACCGCGGCCGGGACATTTGTCATTCCTCCGTCCTACGCTGAATCGATGTACGACCGTTCAATTCGAGCTATTTCAAAAGCGGGTACTTTTGTTGTGACCGATCAACATAGTCTAGTGACCGCTCATGATAGTGTTTCCAGCCGAGATTAAGTAAGCGCGTGACAATGATGCGTCGTTTTCGGTTTTATTTGTTTTGGTTAGCTCTGTTGACAGTGGTGTTGGGGCTATTGCTTTATGCGTTTTGTCCGCGTCCAGAGTTAAAAACATTTACCTCATATTCATCCGCGATTTTTGATCGCTCAGGTGGGCTGCTCAAACTCTCGCTCGCGCAAGATGATCGCTACCGACTTTACCAAAGCCTTGAGGATTTATCGCCGGAGTTTGTGCAGGCTACCTTGCTCTACGAAGATAAGAACTACTATCAACATTTTGGCGTTGATTTGCCTGCTTTGTTTAAAGCTTTTTGGTCTACTTATATTACTGTGGGGCGACGAATTGGTGCATCAACCATTGCAATGCAAGTTGCTCGATTACGATGGAATATAAACTCTACCAGTATTTTCGGAAAATTCAGTCAGATCTTTCGCGCGGTTCAACTATCTCGCCATTATAGCAAACAGGAAATACTCGAAACCTATTTTAATCTGGCGCCTTATGGTGGAAATATAGAAGGAATTGGTGCGGCGAGCCTCATCTATTTCAACAAGTTGCCAAATCAACTAAGTTTACCGGAAGCATTGACTCTCGCAGTTATTCCGCAAAACCCGAACAAAAGAAATCCCACTAGTGCAGCAGGATACCAAAAATTGCTTTCGGCCAGAGCAAATTTATTTCAACGTTGGATAGCCGCTTTTCCAGAGGATTTAGTTAAACAAAAATATCTTGAGTTGACCCTTAATGTGCGTGCAGCGAAAGAGCTCCCCAAATTAGCACCACACTTTACCCAGTACTTAATCAACAATCGCTCACGCTGGTCACACGGAACGGTTAAGACTACGCTTGACGGACTACAACAAAAAAAACTTGAGCAGGTTATAAAGGATTATATCTCTTCTAAATCTCATCAGGGGATCAAAAATGCGAGTGCGCTACTGCTAAATTATCAAACGATGGAAATTGAAGCCATGGTCGGCTCCGCTGATTTTTATGACGACAATCTGCTAGGGCAAGTAAACGGTACTCTTGCAAAGCGATCGCCAGGATCAACATTAAAACCCTTTGTTTATGGATTGGCTATTGATGAAGGTCTCATTCACCCTATGAGTTTACTAAAAGATTCGCCACGGCGATATGGCGGTTTCACGCCAGAAAATTATGACAAACGATTTGTCGGACCGATTGTGGCAAAAGACGCCCTGATTCAAAGTCGTAATGTGCCCGCAGTCGAGTTGCAATCTCTCTTAAAGCAACAGTCATTTTATGACTTTCTAAAAAATGCAGATGTCAGCGGGCTTAAAGATGAAGGATTTTATGGCTTAGCGCTGGCGTTGGGCGGTGGTGAACTCACTATGATGGAACTAGTTCGGTTATATAGTGCTCTCGCCAACAAGGGGGTATTACGAACAATAAGGGCCGGTCAAAATGATGCTCAATTGAATGAAGGTAAGAAGCTGATGAGTGCTGAGGCAAGCTTTTTGGTTTTGGATATGCTTAGAAATAATCCTCCGCCGGACACGCTCGATATTGATACCGGTTATTTACAGAAAAATGACGTTGCATGGAAGACCGGCACTTCTTGGGCGTTCCGCGATGCGTGGGCTGTTGGTGTGTCTGGACCTTATGTATTGGCCGTTTGGATCGGTAATTTTAATGGCAAAGGAAATAACGCTTTTGTCGGCCGAAGCGCGGCAGGACCTCTTTTATTCTCGGCATTCGACGCGCTTTTAGCTAATGAAGGTTGGACTGTTGAAGGAGAGTTTTCACCGGACTCTCTGAATCTTAAAAAGATAGAGGTGTGTGCTAATACCGGCGATCTTTTTGAGAAATATTGCCCGGCGTCTGAATCGACCTGGTTTATTCCTGGTGTATCACCGATTAAAGTCTCTAATATTTATCGACGTATTTCTGTCGACAAAATGACTGGATTACGTGCCTGTAATAACCGATCTGTTGAGACTGAAAAAAAAGTTTTTGAATTTTGGCCTTCAGATTTTTTACACCTTTTTAGTCAAGCTGGAATTTCGCTTAAAACGCCGCCGCGATATAGTCCAGAATGTAGCTTGGATGAAAAAAGCAGTTCGGGGCAAAAACCAATTATCACCTCACCGCAATCTAGCATAGATTATGCGATTCAAAGTGACAGCCCTGCCAACAGGCGAATACCATTTTCAGCCATAGTTGACCCAGATGTTGAGAGAGTTTTTTGGTTTGTTAATGGCAAGTACGAAGGCAGCGCTAAAGGAGGAGACTCATTTATTTGGGAAGCGACTAACGGAAAATACTCGGTAAGCGCCGTGGATGATTCTGGTAGGGCTGCAAGTAAAGAAATTACAGTGCTTCAGATTCAGTAATTTTTAGTAGAGAGATAGAGGTGGTCGAAAAGTGTTTGTGAAAATTGGAGTAGTGAAGGCATTCATTCACACGAGGCTATCAAAAGGTGAAGTTGAATAAAAAGCAACTCGACTCAAAAGTCCCATTTGTTATGGCGTTTATGGAAGGTTTTTTTTCGTTGTCGATTACTGTACAGGAATTTATACTTAAAGAATTTCAATTTTTTCAAAATTCCTGACACTAAATATATTTGACCCCATCATTGTTTCGGGTACACCTGTGATGTGAATTGAGCAATTCAATCATAAGAATAGACCATCCAGAATATTCAGATGACTCTAATGTTCGAAAAGAAGACATTAAAAATTGAACAACTTACAACCTATTTATTTTCTTCACAGCGAGAATTTGATGTCTCTAATTAGAGCTGAGCAGTCTTCGAACACGGTAAAAAATGAAAACTGCAAGACTCGAACCTCGGATTTGCATACTTCCCCCACAACCTACACGATTACTTTTTTAACCCAGCACACGGGATAGAGTTTGCGTGAGCGTTCGGAGTTAATTTTTCGATCGCCATACCCGACAAAATCATTCCCG
>Ga0316205_10004453_pt1 | contig 12260 bp, 11 predicted proteins | sample 3monthpyrite_MG_FD_204941 | JGI IMG/M metagenome (GOLD analysis project Ga0316205, IMG submission 204941) | Microbial mat bacterial communities from mineral coupon in-situ incubated in ocean water Damariscotta River, Maine, United States -... | ecosystem: Environmental > Aquatic > Marine >... | reverse complement strand
TCGGGTTTATGAAACTGGAACCAGCTACCATCTATATCGTTGATGACGATGCCTCTGTTGGTAGCTCAATGGCGCGCCTGATGAGGTCAGCGGGATATGTAGCCCGGGTGTTTTCAAGCGCAGATGAATTCATGCATACCCCGGAATTCGCCAGCTATGCATGTGTCATCGCTGATATCCAGATGCATGGTAGCAGCGGTCTGGAACTACAGCATCTTTTGCAGGAAAGGGGCTCATCGATACCGGTGATTCTAGTCACCGCACAGGATACCGACGCAGTCCGTGCAGAAGCCAAGCGTTTTGGTTTTGCAGCTTTTTTTCGTAAGCCGGTTGACGATCAGGCGCTTATCGATGCGATCGAATGGTCGCTCAGCCAGGCGCACTGATAGTTCCCACGGAATTGATAGCATATGTGAAATGAATCAGGAAAGAGATGGCTGGTTCAATTCTATATGGGTTTCGAGATCCTCGGGCACGGGCGCAAAGGATCTGACGCCAATTCAGATGAACGCGTTTGAGCAACAACTGCGGGCAGTCAACACCATCAGTGACTGATGGTCGTTCATGAAAGGAGCCGGCCGCATCAGCGCAGGATCATGGAGTTTATTGAGTAATTTTCAGGAGCCACTGAGGATCCATGCTATGAAGGATGATTAGTCATAATTAAAAAACATGAGACCTTGTTTGTAGCACTAGGCCTGTGTGGCGTAAGCCTGCCATCCTCTCTTGTCCTGGCAGATTCGAGTGAAGACCTGGCGAAGAAACTGGCGAACCCGATCGCCTCTCTGATCAGCGTACCGATCGAATTCGATTTCGATAGCGATCTAGGTCCGAATAAAAACGGGGACCGCATGACTATCGTTGCCAAACCGGTCGTTCCTTTTTCGCTCAACGATGACTGGAATCTGATCACGCGGACCATTATTCCCTACGTTGACCTGAATGACTTTCCCGCTCCGGTCGGCAACAAATCCGGACTGGGTGATATGCAGGCGAATTTCTTCTTATCGCCCAAGGCTCCGACCGCGGGTGGCTGGGTATGGGGCGCCGGCGCCATTGCCCTGTTGCCGACTGCGACTTCAGATGCCCTGGGTAGCGAAAAATGGGGGCTAGGCCCTACTGCTGTGGCCTTGAAGCAGAATGGCATGTGGACTTACGGGATGTTGGCCAATCATGTCTGGTCGTTCGCTGGCGATGACAACCGTGCCGATTACAACCGCAGCTTCCTGCAACCCTTTGTTACCTATACCACACCCAAGGCAACCAGCTTCACTTTGCAGACCGAGAGCACCTATGACTGGGAAGGCAAGACATGGAGTGTGCCGGTGAATTTCATCGTCGGCCAGGTTGTCAAGGCAGGTTCGCAGCTCATGCAGTTAAAGGCCGGGGTACGTTACTGGGCCGATAGCCCGACAGGGGCAGGGCCCGAGGGATGGGGCATCAAGCTCGGTGTGGTGTTCCTGTTTCCGACATGATGTGATAGCGGATCACGAGTAACAAGCAAGGTGGTGACGTTATCAATGGTTTTTCACTTTGTCCTCTGGTGTTATGGTCGGCGTCGTTTCATGGTTGAGCTGACCTTGTACCAACAGGGGCTTCTCGCTGTCATAGTCATAAGACCAAAGTCCAATAGCCGTCAGACCACTCCAGGCGTTAGCCTCAGTATCTTAATGCCGATGGTAGTATGGGAACAGTGATTTCGAAGAGGAGGTAGGTCTGATGGCCGTGGAGAAGAAAACATCCGATGAATTAGCGGTGGATCGAACAGATCTCGCAGCCATGCGCACGATGATGGCCGCAGAACGATCGTTAATGGCGTGGAACCGGACCGCACTTTCCATGATGGGTTTTGGCTTCACCCTTTACAAGGTGCTTGAAGCAGTTCAGCAGGCGGGCGGGATCTTGCCCAATGAAAACACACCGCGAAATGCCGGGATGATTCTCGTCGCCCTGGGGGTATTCTCAATGGTGATGGGCATCATCGAGTACTGGGCGTCGATCAGGGACTTGCGCGACATCAAGTACTACTCGTATTGGCGACCCTCATTTTTCATTGCGCTGTTCATGGCCGTCGCCGGCGTATTCTTATTCTTGACTCTTGTCACCGGGTTGCTTTGAGCTTTGACACTGAAACAGGCGTGCTCTTTACAACTGGCGTGGCAGCACTGGCGTTCGCAGCCGCATTCCTGTGGGGCGCTCGCATACACCCTCTTCGTGCCCTGATAACTGACCGGCGCAGTATAATTTCCTTCAGCGCCGGGATGTCTGCGGCGTATGTGTTCGTTCATCTGATGCCGGAATTGCACGGTGCCCGTCGTGCGTTTGCCGAATCGGTCACCGTATCTCTGCCGTATGAAGGCGTAGCGATCTACTTTCTCGCACTGATTGGTTTCCTGTCGTTCTACGGCCTATATCATCTGCGCTCGCGCTTGCGCAGTGCCGCCGAATCCGAGAAGGAGCGCCTGGGGTTCCGGCTCCACATTGGCGGCTTCGCTGCCTACGTCTCGCTGATGGCGTATCTGCTGATGCACAACCTTGAACAGACTCAGGTCGCGATCGGGTTGTACGCAGTAGCCATCTTTTTTCATTTTCTGACGGTCGATCATACTCTACGCGAGGAACATGGCGCACTGTACGAACGGATCGGGCGATTCGTGCTTGCGGGGGCGGCTTTACTCGGCTGGGGTGCGGGTCTGTTGTTCAGTTTGCCCCACCACGTCCTGGCTCTGCTGGTGGCTTTCATCTCGGGGTCGATCATCATGAACAGTGTTATCATGGAACTGCCTTCAGAGAAAGATGGGCGCTTTCTGCCGTTCGTCAGTGGTGGTATCCTGTATGGATTGATCCTGGTGCCGCTGGGGTAAAGTCATCGAACCCTTGCATGAGGAGTTAACTCATGTCCGCAGATACAGAAAACGAAAAGCCATTACGCTGGACGTCAAGAGTAGAAAAGTTCGAAGAAATTGTCGTCGCAGTGCTGGCTGTTCTGCTGGTCGGCCTGATCGCCATGGGGCGGCATGTTCTCGAAATCGATCTGCACCATATCGTGCCACTGACCCTGTTCGGGTTCTCCACCCTGATCCTGGCACTTGCCATCAGTTACTTCTTCGTCAAACGGGCGCCCTTATCGACCATTAGCTTCAAGCGACAAGACCCCGAGGCCTCGAACGAGAAATGACAATAGAAGCAGGCTCCCGCCGGTAACTGAGATCATCCAGCTAAACCTGCTGCTCGATAGCAGCATCCTGATGCCGTGCCTCGTAGGCCTGCACGGCCTCGCCCAGGTTAAAAAACATCCGCTCGTGGCCCAGGGCCTTGCCTAATGGTGAGCGCTCGACGACCCGGAATGCTTCCGGGTTCAACGCAGACAACCAGAGGGTGATGCCCTGCTCCCGGAGTTTTTCCTCGGCAGTGACCAGGGCCTGCAGTGCCGTGTATTCTATGTCGGGAATGGCGCTGCACTCGAGAATCACGACCTGCGGTTGACTTTCATGAACCATTGGCCACATGCGCTCTCCCACCTGCGGCGCGCTGGCGAAGTTCAGCCGTCCTTCGGTACGCAGGATCAGTAGCCCCGGCAGCGTTTCGTCTTCCGGATGATCACCGGTCAGCGGGCGATAGATATCGGAGCCCGGCTTGCGGCCGACCGCGTAAACGAGTGGGTTAGTTGCCTGGTAGAACAGCGTCAGGACCGAAATGACTACCGCGACGAGGATACCTGCGAGCGTTCCCAACAGCACTACACCGGCGCAGGCAATCAGCGCCCAAATGAACTCGGTACGCCGGATATGCAAAATAGCGCGGAAGTCACCCAACTTGATCAACGGCAGCGTGGTCACGATCACAACGGCCGCCAGCACGGTCAGCGGCAGCAGGCTGACCAGCGTTGAGAGGAAAAGCAACGTCATGATCACGACCGCCACTGTCACCAGCTCGGAAACTTGTGAGCGGGCCCCGGCCGCGGCATTCACTGCGGTCTGGGAGGTCCCTCCGCCCGCCGGAATGACCGGAAAGAATCCACCCGCAATATTGGCGGCGCCCAGCGCGACCAGTTCACGATTTGCCGTTGGGCGCGGTTCACCATGCCGGGCAAACGACCGGCCCGCGGCAATGGATTCGACAAACGACATCAGTGCAATACCCAGCGCCCCCGGCCACATGATCCCGACCAGCGAGACATCGGGAATCGATGGCATCGGAAGGCCTGCCGGGATGGACCCGGTCAGGGCAACACCCATCTGGCCAAGCCCCAGCATACCGGCAGCGGCGATCCCCAGGATCACTGCCACCAACGGCGCAGGAACCCGCGGCAGGAAGTGCTCCATGCCGAACAACAATACGAACAGGACAAGGCCCAGGATCAGCGTCTGCACATGCGCATCGGGAATGTGTTGCAGAATCGAGAGTATGTTCTGGAAGAAACCGCCTTTGTCGATATGCACGCCTAACAGCTTCGGTAACTGGTCGACGATGATGACCAGGGCGATGCCGGCCTTGAATCCACTCAGGACCGGATCGGAGATAAAGTTGGCCAGGAATCCCATGCGCAGGAAGCCCGCCAGCAGCAGAAATGCTCCGGTCAACAGGGCCAGTGTCGACGCGGCAACCATCAGGCGAGCCGGATCGCCGTCCGGTACTGCCAGCGCCAGCTCGGCGGCGGTGAGGATCGCCAGCGTCGTCGTGCTGCTCATACTCAATTGGCGCGAACTGCCGAGCAGCGCGTAGATAAACATCGGAACCAGCGCCACGTACAGGCCTGCCTGCACCGGCAAACCGGCGATGACTGCATAGGCCATGGCCTTGGGAATCACTACCGCGGCCGTGGTCAGGCCGGCCAACATATCGCTACGCAGCCAGTCCTTCTGGTATCCTGCTAGTGGTCCGATCACAACTCCCCCTGTCAGTCGTAGTCGTCGTTTACGCTTATGCGCACATAGTATACCAGAGTGTCAACCGCTGCTCGACCATGGGACCAAAGTCCAATACCCGACAAGCAGGCATCAGATTATTGTTTGCGCTAGTATATCCTGCCTGGCAAGCCGTTTAATCAGGGACATTGCCCAGATGTTCTGGCTTCATCACTTGAGCACGGGTTATTCGAGAGAGGACACGAAATGACTTTACAACAGGCAATTATGCTCGCTCTCCAGGTGAGCATTTTTTTGACCGTACTCGGTTACGGGCTCCAGGCCAGCACCGCTGATGCACTGTACGTCGTGCGCAGACCACTGATACTGGCACGTTCCCTACTGGCGATGTTCATTATTATGCCGGTGGTGGCGGTGACCATCATTGTCGTCTTCGATTTCCACCCGGCGGTTGAGATTGCCCTCGTTGCCATTTCCATTTCCCCTATTCCACCACTGCTGCCCCGACGCCAGGTCAAGGCCGGTGGTGATGCATCTTACGCACTGGGCCTAATGACAACAGCGGCCCTGCTGTCGATCGGCTTCATACCGCTGGCAGTCTATGTGATTGGCCATTACTTCGACCAGAATTTCACGATTGCACCGGCTGCGGTCGCCAAATTGGCGCTACTGACCGTCCTGGTACCGCTCGCCGTCGGCATGATCATCAGGGCCGCAGCCAGCAAACTGGCTGAGCGCATCATTAAACCCGTCAAACTGCTCTCGATCGTCTTGCTAGGATTAGGTGGTATAGCCATTCTCATCGCTACCGTGCCTGCGCTGATCGCGCTGATCGGTAACGGAACCATCATTGCCATCGCTGCCCTGGTCATAATTGGACTCATAGTCGGGCACGTGCTTGGCGGCCATGACCGGGATGACCAGGTCGTCCTGGCCATCGCTACAGCCGCCCGTCATCCGGCGATTGCGCTGGTGATTGCCCAAACGCTATTTCCACAGGAAAAATTGGTAATTGGCGCCATACTTTTGTATCTCCTGCTTAACATCATTGTGTCGATCCCGTACGTCAAATGGCAGAGTCGAAGGACGGTATAATAGGACCAAGGTCCAATATCAGCCGCAGAGCAAACTGCTATTATTGCTTGACTTAAAAGCACTAAAATTGAATATTTAAAAAATGGCTTCATCAGATTCCGTGACTCACAATCAACTGCCCGCAGATGCCCCGCCGGGTTTTCACCTGCTGGCCAAGCCCAGCGGGTCTACGTGCAATATCGATTGCACCTATTGTTTCTTCCTGTCCAAGGAAGCGTTGTATCCCAACGAAAAGAGCCGCATGTCCGAGGCCACACTCGAGACCTATATTAAGCAGCTGCTGGAGTCGCACCGCGTACCCGAGGTCACCGTGGCCTGGCAAGGTGGTGAACCGACACTGATGAAGCTCGAATTCTTCAGGCATGCCGTCGAGCTCGTCGAAAAGTACCGCCGCCCTGAACAGACCGTACAGCATACCTTCCAGACCAATGGCATTCTGCTCGACGACGAATGGTGTGCCTTCTTCAAGCAACACAACTTTCTGGTGGGCCTGAGCGTTGACGGACCGCGTGAAATCCACGACGCCTACCGGGTCGACCGGCGTAAACAGGGCACCTTCGACAAGGTCATGGACGGCTGGCGCTGCCTGCGCAAGCACGACGTCGATTTCAATATCCTCTGTACAGTGAACGCTGCCAACCAACACCATGGCCGTGAAGTGTATCGCTTTTTCCGCGATGAACTTGGCGCGACCTGGATGCAGTTTATCCCGATTATCGAGCGGGCCAGCGAACAGACCCTGGATATTGCCAACCTGGGCTGGAGCGAACCTTCTGACAAAAAGAAAAAACGCCTGCTTTACACCCAGAGTGGCAACCTGGTCACCGAGCGCTCCGTGGGTGGCGAACAGTACGGGCGATTCCTCATCGATATATTCGAGGAGTGGGTGCGCCACGATGTCGGGCAGGTTTACGTGCAAATGTTCGATGTCACCCTGGAAGCTTTCTTCGGCCGTCATATGCTGTGCATTCATGCGCCTACTTGCGGTTATGGGCCGGCACTGGAACACAACGGTGATCTTTACTCCTGCGACCACTTTGTCGAACCGGACTACAAACTGGGCAATATCCACCAGACGCACATGCTCAAGCTGGTGGCCTCGCCAGAGCAACGCAAGTTCGGGCAGAACAAAATGGATTCATTAACGGATCAATGTCTGGAGTGCAAGGTCAGGCACCTGTGCAACGGTGGCTGCCCCAAAGACCGCTTCTCCAAATCCAAAACAGGCCAGGTCGGGCAAAACTATCTGTGTCCCGGACTGGAACTGTTTTATATGCATACGGGACCGGCTTTCAACTACATGGCACAACTTTATCGAATGGGCCGCCCACCATCAGAGGTGATGGACTGGGTTGCCGACGAGGATAAAAAACGTGACAAATACGCCCTCTGCCCTTGCGGCAGTGGCAAAAAATTCCGCTTTTGTCACGGAATCGAACCCGAAAAGACATTTACCGGCGTTGACAGGCCGGCAAAACAACGCAATGAAATCCCGGTCACTACTCCGGGATAGTGAATAGATAAATTGCATCATTGAACAGGTGACTGGCATCTCTACCAACCAGATTTTGAAGATGACCATAACCATAACTTAAGGAGTTAATTATGTCCGATAAAAAACCAAACATCCTGATTCTCTGGGGTGATGATATTGGCTGGTGGAACATCAGCTACAACAGCCGTGGCCAGATGGGTTACCGTACACCGAATATTGATCGCGTGGCCAATGAAGGTGTAGCGTTTACTGATTATTATGCGCAACAAAGCTGTACTGCAGGACGTGCTGCGTTTATTACTGGCCAGAACCCCATCCGTACTGGTCTCACCAAGGTGGGTATGCCAGGTGCCGATATCGGGATGCCGGATGAAGATCCCACTATCGCCGAGTTGCTTAAACCTCATGGCTATGCAACCGGTCAGTTCGGCAAAAACCACCTCGGTGACAAGGATAAATTCCTTCCTACCATGCACGGTTTTGACGAATTTTTTGGCAATCTTTATCACCTCAACGCTGAAGAAGAGCCGGAAGATGTTGATTACCCCAAGGATCCGGAATTCAAGAAAAAATTTGGGCCGCGTGGCGTGCTGCACACCTGGTCGGATGGCAAAGGTGGCCAGAAAATCGAAGACACTGGTCCATTGACCAAAAAACGTATGGAAACTATTGATGATGAAGTTACCGAACATGCGCTTCGCTTTATTGATGATGCCCATAAAGCTGGGACTCCATTCTTTGTCTGGTATAACACCACAGCCATGCATTTCAGAACGCACGTTGCAGAAAAAAATGTTGGCAAGAGTGGCCAGGGTTTCTATAACGATGCCATGGTCCACCATGATGAAAATATTGGCATCATGCTCGACAAGCTCGACGAGCTAGGTATTGCCGATGACACCATTGTTATGTATTCCACCGACAACGGCCCTCACTACAATACCTGGCCGGATGCGGGTATTACGCCTTTCCGCGGTGAAAAGAACACCAACTGGGAAGGCGGCTGGCGTGTGCCGGCCTTCGTGCGTTGGCCGGGCAAGATAGCTGCAGGTTCTGTTGTTAACGGAATTGTGACCCATCAGGATTGGCTGGCAACTTTTCTTGCAGCAGCGGGAGAGCCCGATATCAAAGAAAAGCTTCTGGTTGGTCATAAAGTTGGTAATAAAACTTTCAAGTGTCATATTGATGGATTCAACATGATTCCGTACCTGACCGGGGAAACCGACGAGAGCCCACGCAGTACTTTCTTCTATATCAGTGATGATGGTGATATTCTTGCGATTCGCCACAAAGACTGGAAGGCGGTACTGATGGAGCAGAGGGCACAAACCTTGATGTGCTGGTTTGAACCTTTTGTAAAACTGCGTGGCCCTAAGATATTCAATCTTCGCCAGGATCCTTTTGAGCGCGCTGACCAGAATTCCAATACTTATTGGGATTGGTATATCAGCCGCGCTTACCTGCTTTCAGGTATGCAGGGACTGGTGGCCAAAGAGATTGAAAACTTCGTGAAATACCCGCCACGTCAGAAACCGGCTTCATTTAATCTGGACGCCGTTATGCGACAGTTGGAAGAGTCTGTTCATGCAGCCACTTAGTCTAAGGACTGCTTAGTGAGTGAAAAATGCGCCCGTCCCTGTGACGGGCGTAGTTTTTAGTTAAGTCTGAAAATGATAGTATTATTTCTATTCTATTTATTACAAACGACCTCAGCACTTTATGACTAAGCTCATACAACAATCGACGGATGCCAACATCATCTCCAGGGTTGTAAGCAACTTCTACGAAACTCATCCCTATCCGCCGCCAGTTACAAATCTGGATAACTACAGTCATCAGTGGACCAATGAGCGGCGTCGTGCCGATTACTATTTATTCTGGCCTTTTGAACCCTATCGCGATGATTTTAATATTCTAGTTGCCGGTTGCGGCACATCCCAGGCAGCTAAATATGCTATGCGCTGGCCCAATGCAAAGGTGACCGGCATTGATGTCAGTAGTAACAGCATTCGTCATACCGAAAAATTAAAGCATACCTACAAACTTAATAATCTAACGGTTAAGCAACTGCCTGTGGAACAGGCAACAGAATTAGGTCAGGAGTTTGACCATATTGTCAGTACCGGCGTGCTGCATCATTTGCCCGACCCGGATTCAGGATTGCGCTCCCTGCACGATATACTGGCACCCGGTGGTGCCATGCATCTCATGGTATATGCGCCCTATGGTCGTGCCGGCGTCTACCTGCTGCAGGAATACTGCCGACGGCTAGGCATTGGCACCTCGTCAGCCGAGATTCAGCAACTGACCCAAAGCCTGCAAGCCTTGCCGCCGGATCACCCACTGATACCGTTACTGCGCCATGCCCCGGACTTTAAAGACGAAGCCGGTATTGCCGATGCCCTGCTTCACCCGCAGGATCGCGCCTACTCGGTGCCTGAATTCATGGATTTTTTAACCCGGGCTGGTTTCCAATTCGGCCGCTGGATTCGCCAGGCACCCTATTTACCCCAATGCGGCGTACTGGCATCCTCACCCCATAGCGCGTTGTTAGAACAACTGCCGGTATCGGAACAATACGCAGCGGTCGAGCTTTTTCGCGGCACCATGGTGCGACACAGCGCGGTGGTATACCGCAATGAGCCTGCCAGCCATCAACAAATCTCGTTCAACAGCGATAGCTGGCTGGACTACACACCCATACGACAGCCAGGCACTATTGCCATCGAAGAGAGATTACCACCGGGTAGCGCTGCGGTACTCATCAACCGCAACCATACCTATACCGACATCTACCTGCCGATTACCACCGGGCAGAAAGCGTTATACGACCTGATTGATGGTCAGCAAACAATCCGTGTCATCATGGATCGAATTGGCAACAATACCGCGAATGAATCACTGCAGGAAAATATTCGTCGCTTTTTTGAAATCCTGTGGCAGTACGACCAGATTGTGATTGATGCATCCGGAAGCAGAAGAGCCAGTACATCATGAGTTATCATTTAAACAGCTGGCGAGATGGCGCGGCAAAACAGGCAATCCTGGATTTTGTGAATCGGGTCAGCGACAAATCATCACCCGACTTTGTTCCGCCTTCAGAACGCATCGCCGTTTTCGATAACGACGGCACACTCTGGAGTGAACAGCCTTTCTATTTCCAGGGTTTGTTTGTACTGGATCGCGTCCGCGCCCTGTGCGATAAGCATCCCGAATGGAAAACCACCCAGCCGTTTCAGGCAGCACTTGAACGCGACTGGAAAACGCTGGCTGGTTTTGGTGAAAAGGGATTACTGGAACTGGTCATGGCAACACATGGCGGAATGACGACCGACGAGTTTACCGCAGTCGTGAATGACTGGCTTGCTACCGCGCGGCATCCGCAAACCCGGAAACCTTTCACCGAGATGATCTATCAACCGATGCTCGAACTGCTCGATTATCTCCGCGCCAACGATTTCAAAACCTTTATTGTCAGTGGTGGCGGCATTGAGTTTATCCGCACATTCAGTGAACGTGTCTACGGTGTGCCGCCTGAACAAGTCGTGGGCAGCAGCATCATCACACAGTACGAAGTGCGCGACGGCAAGCCCACCCTGGCAAGACTTTCGCAGCTCAACTTCCTCGACGACAGGGAAGGCAAGCCGGTGGCTATTAACCAGCACATCGGGCGTCGACCCATAGCGGCTTTTGGTAACTCCGATGGCGATTTTCAAATGTTCGAGTGGGTCAACGGCGGTAGTGGCGCCGGTTTTTGCATGCTGTTGCATCATGATGACGCTGAACGCGAATTTGCATATGGCAAGGAATCAGCGGCGGGGCGCCTGGACCGCGCACTCGCTGAAGCGCCTGATCGAGGCTGGACGGTCATCAGCATCAAGAATGATTGGCGGCGCGTTTACGTGGCCGATACAATGCAAAAAAACTCATGACTATTAAGAATAAACGCAGAGTAGCATATGAATTTAGCACTGCTTGAATCCCTGCCTATCGCCTGGTTCTATATCGCGGTAACGATACTGATGCTAGCTTTTTGTGAAGCAGGCTTTCGGTTTGGCATCTATGCTAGTAAAGGCGGCGATAAAGAAGCTACCTCTTTCGGGCCGATGGTTGGCGGACTGCTGGGCATGCTGGGCTTTGTGCTGGCCTTTACCTTTTCCATGGCAAACTCACAGCATGATCAAAGGAAACAGAATGTACTCGAGGAAGCGAACAAAATCAGCCGGGCATACCTGCTGGCCGACTTGCTGGATGAACAACATAAAACCGAGATCAAGCGTCTGCTCAGGGAATATGTAGACATTCGCCTGCAAGCTGCCAATGGAGGCGACATCAATACTGCCATTGAGAAATCCATAAAGATTCACAATCTTTTGTGGGCAACCGTTTCAGCAGCAGCACTGGAGAACCCGCGCCCAAATACATCGCAAAACATTCAGGCCATCAACGATCTTATCGAGATGCATGAAAAAAGGCTGACAGGCGCCGTGCGTAACCGGATTCCAGCCAGCGTCTGGATAGCGCTGGCTGCCATTACAGCATTCTCAATGTTAGCCATGGGCACCCAGGTTGGACATACCGGCAAGCGCAGGCTGGTTGCCGTGATTCCTTTGGTATTGGCATTTGCAGTTCTCGTCACACTGGTTGTGGACCTCAACCGTCCACAACAAGGCCTGATCACTATAGACCAGCAGTCGATCATGCAGCTAAAAAGCCGTATGACAAACGAAATACAATAACGAGAGAGCAAACAGAAATTGGAAAAACAGGGCTATGAAAAAACATCTCCCACTCATCATTAC
>Ga0316205_10004452_pt1 | contig 12264 bp, 12 predicted proteins | sample 3monthpyrite_MG_FD_204941 | JGI IMG/M metagenome (GOLD analysis project Ga0316205, IMG submission 204941) | Microbial mat bacterial communities from mineral coupon in-situ incubated in ocean water Damariscotta River, Maine, United States -... | ecosystem: Environmental > Aquatic > Marine >... | reverse complement strand
CGTCGCCCACGACTGCCTGTTCCTGACACAGTCTACCGATCTCTTCCCTGTACGCGTCCTCGCAGTGACAATATCTTCTTGGGATATATTTGCTTGGACAGTATATTTTGACATTCAGCCACAAGAATACGGTCATTGCGAGCGTCAGCGCGGCAATCTTTCAATCTGCCTTTGTGCTACCCGTCTCACACACAATCAGTTATCAATATGCGGGATTTAGTTATGGTGCTTCAGTTTGTTGAGGGGATGGCTTAAGAAATTATTTATTTTTTACTGGTGCATCCAATAATAAAGGATTCGGGGCTTTGACCGGCTCTTGACCTGGAAGCGGACAAATGCGATCTGCCATTAAATACGAAAACGCAATGACTTGTGCCACGGTCAAATACAAACTGCGAGGGATTTCTTCACCCAGATCGATTTGAGACAATACTTGCGCCAGTACAATATCTTCATAAAGCGGGATATCATGTTCTTTTGCAACCTGGCGTATTTTCTCCGCAATCGCATCTTCCCCTTTAGCGGTGACACGTGGTGCATTCTTGCCGTCATACTGCAATGATACGGCGATATCGACTTGTTTCTTTTTCTTACTCATGCTTTGTCATCAATCACGTTTTTGCTTATTAGAGAATTATGCGCCTCGGGCGGCTGGCCATGAATACAATTAAGATGTCTGACTACCAGGCCTGAATCTTCCAGGTCATGCTGGAGGGTTTGCATGTGATCCTGGAAGGCGATGGTTGTGTCCTGTTGTTCTGTCCAGAAAATCACCGATACCTGCTTATTATGGATGCTGATCTGGGTATGTACCTGACCCAGCTGTTCCATGTTAAAATTAATGATCACTGTCCAGCCATTTTCTTCGTCATCCTCGTTTTCTTTATTATTTTCCTGATCTTTTTCCACTCTGAATTTAAACAGGTCAATTGACTCTTTGTGTTTGACAGGTATTTCGAATAACCAGGCCTGTTTTTGATCGTTTTCGACGTGATGTTGTGACAATTGATTAAGTTGCACACGTGATAAAGATGAATCCGCATCTTTTAAAAACAGTGCTAGAATTTTGCTAAGGTTATCCATTTTGGAGAACCGCGCAGAAGGCCGCTGTTCCATGGCTTCAATATTCAAACGAAATGCGATATGAGCAGGATGCACATAAGTGCTATAAGAAGGATTTAACTGCAGTTCTGTCGCTAAGCCGGGGTTGTTCATACTGGGCGAGAGATAGGGTGCAGGTATTGCCATCGCACGCAGTGCCGATTGCAGGGCTGATGGTATTGGCTGATTGTTAGCAGGTGACGTTCTGGCACTGCTGGAATCTTTAGTCCGAGTCGCCGTATTTGGTTCTGTCACTGTAGTTTGTCTCAAGGGTGTTTCAGGCACTTTTACAATCGTCGGATTGGCAATAGTCTGTAAAGGCGTTGAGACTATGGGCGCGGCATTAATAGCAGCAGGAGCCGGACTATTCGTAGACGGTGCGGGCGTAGCTTGTGGAGTTGTCGGATTTACGCTTGTAGGTGTAACGGGCGCATAAGTTTGTCTGACGGGCGCAACTGGCTGGTTGTTATTGGTCGGCGATTGGGCCGGGAGATGTTGTTGCAGGGCCTGTTGCAAGCGCAGTAATCCTGCTTTTATGTCCTGCGTCAAGTTAACTGGTAATGCCGGTGCTTTGTTTGACAGCCGTGCTTCCATAAATAAGCCTGAGTTTAAAAATGCCTGCCTAACGCCATCGGCACGACTCATGGCAGGACGGTCGGGGAAAGACTGGTAGAGGTTACGCAAGGCCGACTGGACATTAGCAGGCAAGTCAGCCAACTGTTTTTGCTGGATGAAAACTTCGATGTGTTTAACGAGCTGTGCAAGGCTCTGTTGCTTTGGTAATGTCTGCCTAATGGCGGCTTCTACGAGTTGTTGGATCTGCTGGGTTTGAATACTCTGTAGTTGTGGTTTCGCTCCCATCGAGATGACTTCGAGTGTCAGTTTGTCTCCTGCTTTGACTAGTGCATTGAATTCAGCTGTCAGAATCATGACGCCTACACGTATGGTGGCGACTTTATTAGCCAGAGTGGACAGTACAGTGGCTTGTAATAATTGCCCAGGTTTCCAATTTAGCTGTTCCACACCCGTTTTGGTGACGCTAAGCGATTGAAAAAGCGAGTTTGCAGAAGGTATTTTCATGTAAAAATCAATAATACTGGGTTTTTACTGATAATTTTGGGTAAATAAACCGGTTGGGATGAACTATGCGTCATATTTAACCTATCGGCATAATACCTGCATTATTAAGTCTATGTTGCAAAAAAAGAAATCCAATCATTTGTGGTATACACGTAGTAACAATGCGGTAAAGGGCCCGTTTACAAAAGGCATGATACAGCGCTTTTTGTTAATCGGGCGTCTTTCTGCAGATAGCCCAGTCAGTCAAAATAAGCGCGACTGGCGGGAGCTAAACAGTGTGCCAGATTTAATTCCTGATGAAATGCGACAGGTGGTCACAGCCGATGACCAGCAACGCTTGTTGCAGGCTCGACTGCGTGAAGATGAGCGCGGCAAGGATCGCAGGCGTGCAGAGCTGGATGACTTTCAAGGTAGAAGGCAAGACCATGATGATCGTCGCCAGTTCGAGAATATCGATATGCGTATTCACCGTGAAGTAAAAACACATATCCATGATGAGTATGCAGGTCAAAATAGAAAGGGATTAACTACTGTCATTGCGATTATGGCAATATCCATCATTATCGTTACCGCCGTATTCTGGAATGTGGAATCAGGAAAAGAACCTATACAGGCATCTGATTGCAATAGCGTACCTGGACCTGCTATGAACTGGAATCATTGTCAGATGGAAGGGGCTAAACTCACAGGCTTGGATCTTAAAAAGGCGCATATGAATAATACCAATCTGACTGCTGCCGACTTAAGTAACAGTGTTTTAAGTCAAGCTGATTTGTCGTATGCGAACTTGACTCTGGCAAATTTAAGTTATGTCGATGCCAGTCAGGCGACATTCAAGGGTGCAGATTTCCGCAATGCCAATCTTAGTCATATTGATTTTACCAATGCAGATTTATCCTATGCCGATCTTAGAAATGCAGATGTGGTCGATGCAATATTCGAAAACACGGTATTAACGAAAGCAATTTGGGTAGATGGAAGGCTATGTACTTCGACTAAAAAAGGGCAGTGTCAGGATCGAAACCAGTGACGGTCGTTAATTAAAAACCAGGCGCTCGCCGTTGTTCGGATTTGTCATGAACAAATTATCAATCAGTTCCATAAAGTCTATTTCGACGTTGTTTTGTAACCTCTTGGCATTCGCCTGCAGTTGATTCAGAGAGTTTATTTCCGGTGCCTGTTTAAATGCTAAAATAACCAGGTTTAAATGTTTGCCGACAGCAAGACACAATGTATTACTGTGGAAAGCCTGGCGTACCACTTTCAGCAAACTCATTGCCTGTTGTTCATTTTTAACCGCTAAATTGATTGCCAATACTCCATCATCTGGCATTTGCCTTGCCAATCTCTCATAGACTACGGGACTAGACAGACAGTCTGGTAAGCCGTTTTCACTGAACACATCCAGAAAAATGATTTCATAATTAGCGTTATCTTCACTGGGAAGATATTGACAGATATCGTCGGCAATAATCGGAATCGGAGCCATTTCCTGTTGAAAATAGCATTGGTAGGCATGAATCATGGCTCTGCTTTTTTCGATGGAAAACATTTCTATGTCTGAATCTTGATGGTTAAAGAATCTAATCAATTCACCACCGCCGAGTCCAACTACGAGTATGCGTTGTGGTTCAGGTGCAAATAATAACGTTGTTAACATAGCCGGGAAGTAGGGAAGTACCGGGATTGAAATGTCGGATTTATTCATCGCACTCTGGATGTTGCCTGATGCTGTCTGTATCCAGCGATAGCGATCATTTTCATAAACACTGATAGCGCCATGCTCATCACGATATTCATGTAGCAAGATCCCATTACTAAAGGCTTCCATGGAGGTGGGGGAATTAGTCTTCATGAATAATTTCAGAATACTCAGCAGAAATATGTTCAGTGGTGTAGCGAGATACTTGCATACTAGCAGACCAGTAATCCGGTGCAAAGCCAGCCTTCTTTTTCAGTTCAGTGAGAAATAATTCGGGAGTTGATAATGATGACCACACCGATGGCAAGAAGGTCGCATGCTTATTATTATCACTAATGATCAGTCCATCCACTTCAGGCCTAAGTTTTCGTAGACAATCCTGTTCATCCTTACACTCAAGCCGTTCAGGTTCACTGAGCACTGACACGGTGACATACAATTGTGATAGTTCATGTGAGTCGACCGGAGGAAATCTCGGGTCACGAAATGCCGCAGCATATGCATTGCTGGCAATATCATTTAGCAATGCTCGTCTTGGTTCGAGACTGCCTATGCAGCCGCGTAGACGTTCATTAATTTCCAGTGTTACAAAGCTGGCACCCGGTGCCAACAGTACAGGATCAATGTTTTCTGATGGTGGTAAAAAAGGCTCACCTGTTTTTATACCAATTTCAATTGATTGGCAGGCAGCGGTTAAAATAATGGATTTATACGTCTGTAAAATCGTCATGAATACAGTAAGTAGGCTCCATAGCCAACCACGCGATCTTTACTACCGGCGGTATCACCCGAGTTGCGCAAGTCCACAGTTTTTATTTTCAGTTTCTGTTGTATGGCTGTATATAACAGCCCCTTGACCGGATTACGCCCACAGGCATCGTCATAATGAATCTGTTGGTAATCCAGTGATTCTATCAAATGAGTAGTGCGTTGATCCAACTGGCAAGCTGTTTCATAATTATGATAATGACTGAGATCAGAGCTTACCGCGATGAGTGTTTCTGGCCCGCCCCACAACAACTGCAATAATTCACTGACCTCTTTTGTGGAGGCTTCACCCACCACAATTGGCAGCACTTGAAACTCGTGCAACACACGCTGTAAAAAAGGCAACTGGACTTCCAGGCTGTGTTCCTGGCTGTGCGCTTCTTCCATCACGAACACATGAGGCAGAGTTAGTGCCAGACGTGCTGCATCCTGGTCAATTTTGACAGGTCCCAATGGTGTTATAAAATTTTCTGCTCGACTGATCGCCATACCTATCACTGGCACACGGTGACAAGGACCTAGCAGAATGACTCGGGTAATCTGGTCTGCCATCGGAATTAAACTGCGATATGCTGAGGCGGCAATTGCGCCCGAGTAGACATAACCTGCATGTGGCACAATAATGGCCTTCGGTATAATCTCGACAGGTTGGGCTTCGTCGAGTAACTGATCAAGCTGATGGGTCAGAACGGATGGATCATCTGGATAAAATAGGCCAGCAACGGCTGCAGGACGCTCAATCATATTTAACTCCTCACGTATAAAACTCCCTATTGTTATAGTATAGCTGACGCCACGATAATAAGACATTGTTCCCAAAACGACATAGACAAGCTGTTGACAGCGTGTCAAGCTAAGTCTCAGAAAACCAGTTCAAGGAACTGCCATGACAGAACGCTTTCAACAGACACATCCTACTCAGTACTGGCACCGTTTGGATGATAATCGTATCCAATGTGATGTCTGTCCACGCGAATGTAAGCTGCGCGAGGGGCAGCGAGGCTTATGTTTCGTGCGTGCCTGTCAGGATAACCAAATTGTGTTAACCAGCTATGGTCGTTCCAGTGGTTTTTGTATTGATCCTGTCGAGAAGAAACCGTTAAATCATTTTTATCCCGGTTCCTCAGTGTTGTCTTTTGGAACAGCGGGTTGCAACCTGGCTTGTAAGTTTTGTCAAAACTGGGATATCAGTAAGTCTAAAGAGATTGATACGCTTGCTGATGCTGCCTCACCCGAAAAAATTGCACGCGTCGCTCATCAACTTCAGTGCACCAGTGTGGCTTTTACATACAACGATCCAGTGATATTTCTGGAATACGCTGTCGATGTGGCTAAAGCCTGTCGGCAGCAGCAGATTTATACCATCGCTGTTACAGCGGGCTACATCAATGCAGACGCACGAAAAGAGTTTTTTCAGTACATGGATGCCGTGAATGTGGATCTAAAGGCATTCACTGAGGATTTTTACTGGAAGCTGACCGGTGCTCACATGCAACCTGTTCTGGATACCCTGATTTATATCTATCGGGAAACGGATGTCTGGCTTGAGATTACCACTTTATTGATCCCTGGCGAAAATGATAGTAATGATGAGATTAACCGCATGACGGAGTGGTTGGTGAAAAATCTGGGTGAGGATGTTCCTTTGCATTTTTCAGCGTTTCATCCGGATTGGAAAATGCTGGACCATCCACCGACGCCCCATGCGACCTTGTCACGTGCCCGCGAGATTGCGATGGCAAATGGTTTGAAATATGTCTATACCGGCAATGTTCACGACCACGCAGGTTCCAGCACCTATTGTTCAAGTTGTGGCGAGTTACTCATCGGCCGTGACTGGTACGAACTGTCAGAATGGCACCTGGATGAACAGGGACGCTGTGCAAAGTGTGGAGAACCCTGTGCGGGAGTCTTTGCCAGCCATGCAGGAAATTGGGGTGCCAAGAGGCAGGTCGTAGATATGAGTAATTATTAATTAATACAATAATATATGTAATATTTCTTATCTATAATCTACTATCGATGATGACTGGTTTTTCAGTCATTTCAGTTTATTTACACTAGTAACACACATGACATCTAGCGGAAGCATTCAGTTGCTGATTGGCCGGTCGCTATTCTTATTTGAAGCCTCTTAATTATCAGGGTTGTTTAATAAAACTCAGTGCACTTCAGAGCTGAGTCAAAGTCTTTGGTTAAACACAACTGAGTTGTTGGCTAATCGATTATCTGAACTTAATCCAATGGGTCTGTTCCAGCATGATTTCTGGATAAACAGAAATTAATAAAATTAAAATATGAATAAAAATGGGAGAATGGTGTGCAGCCCGTACAGGAACTGGTATCAAGAATTCAGGAAGACTTTAAAACGGGCAAACTGAAAGTCCCCAGTCTTCCCGAGGTCGCCATCAAAATTAATAAATATGTTGGTGATCCAAACGCGAATATTGCCAATATGGCAAAAGTCATTCAAATGGATCCCGCGTTGGCTGCGAAGCTGATACAGGTGGCTAACAGTGCGCTATATGCCAGTCATAATCGCATAGATGACTGTCGGTCTGCAGTAGCCCGATTGGGCATGATGACAACTCGTAATATGGTGATGAGTTTTTCACTCGGCCAAAGCTTTCAGATCGGATCAGCCGTGGTACGTGATATTGCCCGCCAGACCTGGAACAAAAGTAGCGAAGTGGCGGCAATCAGTTATGTGCTGGCTCGGGTAACCATGGGTATGATACCTGACAAAGCGTTATTGGCAGGACTGGTACATAATATCGGTGCAATACCCATCCTACGCTACGCAGCGGATATTCCGGAACTAAAAGCAGACCGTAATCTTATAAACGAATTAATTAACCGACTGGCAAAAAAACTCGGAAGTATGGTTTTGAAGCAGTGGTCTTTTGATGAATCGTTGATTGATATTCCGAAGGAGATTGAGAACTTTGAGTATCAACCTGGGATCGAGGCCACCTACGTTGATATTGCTATTGTCGCGAATATGCATACACAGTTCGGAAAAAAAGATAGTAATCTCCCTTCGCTTGAAACCATTGCCTCATTCCAGAAATTGCCTTTATTTCAGATTGGACCTGATGCCAGTATTGAGCTGTTATATGAAGCTCGTGAAGAGATTAATGGTCTAACCAAAATGTTAATGTCTGCAGCTTGATAGCAACAACCCGACCTTTTTAAGATCTGTTTTATCAGCTAGACTCTTTTACTCTTTTACTCTTTTACTCTTTTTTAAATATCCAGGGATATTGATATGCAGCAAAAAACCGCACGCATTGGTTTTGTTACCGTGTCTGATCGCGCCAGCCGTGGAGAATATGCAGACCTGGGTGGCCCTGCGATGCAAGATTGGATAGGCAAGGCGGTGGCTTCGAGCTGGGAAGCGGTCAGCAGAATAATCCCGGATGATCAGGAAGGTATTGAAAAAACACTCATCGAGTTATGTGATAATGAACAATGTTGCTTGGTTGTTACTACAGGTGGGACCGGCCCGGCTCGTCGCGATGTTACCCCGGAAGCGACAGTTGCCGTGGCTGATAAAATTATGGACGGTTTTGGTGAACTAATGCGCACGGTGTCGTTGCAGTTTGTGCCAACTGCGATATTATCCCGACAAATAGCAGTGATTCGTGGCCAAAGCCTGATTGTTAACCTGCCGGGTAAACCTTCTGCCATTGCTGATTGCCTGAATGCCGTATTCCCTGCTATTCCGTATTGTATTGATTTGCTAGAAGGACCTTATTTGCAAGCAAATGAGGAATTTATCAAGGTTTTCCGCCCTAAGCCGAAATAGTTTATACAGTCAGTTCTCAGGAAATAATCATGGCAATCAAGCCTGAGCAGCTCCGCAAGGGTGGCTGTTACAGTAATGGTGAATTCGGTAAAAAGTGGTGTGTTTGGGAAGTCAAAGACATCAATAATGATGATGATCAACCTGCATCAATGAATTCCACGCAGGTCCGTTATCGCATACTGGTTGGCGCCAATCGTAGGAAATACCGGAGCATGTCATTGGATGATTTTATTCAAAAAGTACGTTACGAAGTCAGGCTGGTGGATACAACCTGGCATAAAGTTAAATAATCAGCGGTCTTTTCTATGCGCAAATATATTCTCTATCTGTTTGGAATAAATTTGCTATTTATTTTGTTATTAGTGTGGATGGGATTTGAACGTTCACGAGATTTCAAATCTTATCATCTGGCTATTGCAAAAGAGTCAACCGCTTCCGCAGCGCATTCAATAGAAAGTTTCATTACAGAAAAAAAACGTCTGGTTGCATTGTTTGCAGATGAGAATCGAGAACTCATACACACACATGCGCTGAATAGTAGTAATGAAATCATTTTACAGCAGCTGAATCATCGCATTGCCAAACATTTTCCTGACTATTTCACTTTCGCCGTCGCCGATGAAAGGGGTGAACCGTTGGTGACAGATTTTGAAGGCTATGTTGGAGACTTGTGTAAACAAGACTTGAAATCATTTGTCAAAGAAGGTATTCAGGCTCCACGCATACACCCGAATAATACAGCATATCATTTCGATATTATTGCCCCACTGGTGTACAGCAATAGCAAACTTATTCTTTTTATCAGCTTCCACGCTGATGTGCTTGGTCAGGTGTTGAAAAGTGCTCAAACTCCGGGTCATCAATTAATGTTGATTGATCATGAAGCCTCTCATTTAATTGAAGTCACTTCAGATGGTGCGCGCATAAATTGGCAGCGCGATGATTATCGCATGTCCGATGATGAAAAGGATCGTATCTTGTTCACCAAGGATGTAAATGGGACTGTTTGGAAAGCGATCGACTTGAGCGTACCTGAGTTGTTTGAAACATTTTATTTCAGCCTGCTATGGCCCTCCTTACTTCAATTGGCACTCATCATAATCTTGAGTGTGGCGATGTTATTATTTGTACGACGTGAAGAGAGATTACGTCTGATCGCCGAAGCGAATAAGGAGAATTTCCTCGCTGTTATCAGTCATGATTTACGTACGCCCATTACCGCTATCAATGGTTCGCTGGATTTAATCAGGAATGGACACACGGGAGAAATCAGTGACACCACAAAAGAATACGTTGAGATTGCGATTAATAATAGCCACCGCCTGATTAACTTAATCAATGATTTGCTGGATTTACAGAAATTCGAGTCGGGCCATATGACTTATGAAATCAAGAATGAATTACTCACACCATTGGTGGAAAACTCTATCAAAGCGAATCAGTCCTACCTGGAGATGTTTACTACCCGTTGTCGCCTTCAGGTCGGCGATGATAATTTGTGGGTACATGTGGATGATTCCAGATTTGATCAGGCTTTTTCTAATTTGCTCAGTAATGCGATTAAATACGGCGCGAAAGATGATGAAATAATCATATCAATTGACAGGGTGAATAAGTATGCACGTGTGAGTATTACAGATCATGGTGAAGGAATACCTGAGTCCAGGCACGAGCAGGTGTTTCAGCGCTACGCACAATTTGGCGATGCAAAATCCAAGCATGTCAGTAGTACAGGTCTGGGTTTGAGTATTGTTAAAAACATTATCGAGCAGCAGGGCGGAAAAGTGGGTTTTAAATCTGAAGAAGGCAAGGGTTCAACGTTCTACATCGACTTACCAGTCATTAAAATATAACGACTATTTTAATGGTACCGAGGGGGAGAATCGAACTCCCAAGGTGTTACCACCGGCGGATTTTGAATCCGCTGCGTCTACCAGTTCCGCCACCCCGGCTTAATTCTGGCTCTAATTCTCTGAGTACTTCACTAACCAGGCGCATAGTATAAGGAAATTTGCCTTCAGGGCAAATCGGTGTTGTCCATGCACAAGCGGGTGCTGATCTGCTACTATTTGCCGCCATGCAGACCGAGGACTTCCATTTTAATCTACCTGAAGAGTTGATTGCACAATTCCCTGCGAAAGATCGTTCGAGCAGCCGTTTGCTGTGTCTGGACGGTAGCACGGGTGAACTGCAGGATAAGCAGTTCAATCATTTGAGCGAGTTTTTAAATCCCGGCGATTTATTGGTGTTTAATAATACACGGGTGATACCAGCTAGAATTTTTGGCCATAAGGAAACGGGTGGCCAGGTAGAAATATTGATCGAGCGCCTGCTTGCTGAAAATCGAGCGCTGGTGCATATCCGTGCCAGTAAATCGCCTAAACCCGATAGCTTGATCATGCTTGATGAGGGTGTCCAGGTACGTGTCGTCAACAGGTTGAAGGGTTTGTTTGTACTCGAATTCGAAACCAATCAACCCTTACTGGAGTTGCTAAAATCGATCGGTCATATGCCATTACCACCCTATATCAAACGCAATGATGAGGGTATTGATGAAGAGCGATACCAGACTGTTTATGCAGAGGTTCCTGGTGCGGTGGCAGCACCGACGGCTGGCCTGCATTTTGATCAGGGAATGCTAGCGTCCCTGACAAAACAAGGAATAAAACAAGCGTTTGTGACGCTCCATATCGGTGCTGGTACCTTTCAACCCGTGCGAGTGGATACCATTGAGAATCACCAGATGCATCAGGAGTGGTTGCAGGTGAATGCGGATGTGGTCGAACAGGTCTTGCAGACGCAACAGGCAGGTGGACGAGTCGTCGCAGTGGGGACGACTGCCGTCAGAGCGCTGGAAACGGCAGCACAAAAGGGAGTCATTGAAGTATTTAGCGGTGATACGGATATTTTTATTTACCCTGGTTATCAGTTTAAAGCGGTCGATGCAATGATCACAAATTTTCATTTGCCGGAATCAACTTTGTTAATGCTGGTCAGTGCATTTGCAGGTTATCAACATGTCATGGCAGCGTATGATCATGCTGTTAAACAGCGCTACCGATTTTTTAGTTATGGTGATGCGATGTATATTACGGGCAGAGGAGAGGTTGAAACATGAAAGATACAAGTGTTACTGGAGAGATAATAATAGACGTGGATAATGAAATTTAAATTACTGCAAACCCAGGATAAAGCCAGAAGAGGGCAGCTTCAATTTGATCGCGGTGTGGTTGATACACCAGCGTTTATGCCGGTGGGCACCTATGGCACGGTCAAGGCAATGACCCCCGAAGGGGTGCAGCAGACGGGTGCACAGATTTTGTTGGGGAATACCTTTCACCTGATGTTGCGGCCTGGTACCGAGGTGATCCAGGCACATGGCGATTTGCATGATTTCATGCAATGGCAAGGCCCGATTCTGACTGATTCTGGCGGTTTTCAAGTCTGGAGTCTGGGACATCTACGTAAAATCAGTGAAAAAGGCGTCGCATTTCAGTCACCAATTGATGGACGCTCGATATTCATGGGACCAGAGGAATCCATGCAAGTGCAGCGTGAACTCGGTTCAGATATTGTGATGATTTTTGATGAGTGTACTCCTTATCCTGCCAGCTTTGATGAGGTAAAAGAGTCGATGGAATTGTCCTTGCGATGGGCTGCACGCAGTAAAACTGCCCACGCCGATAATTCAGCAGCGCTGTTTGGCATCGTTCAGGGAGGCATGTTTGTGGAATTACGTCAGCAATCGCTCGCTGGCCTGGAAGAGATCGGATTTGACGGATATGCGCTGGGTGGGTTGTCAGTC
>Ga0316205_10004450_pt1 | contig 12269 bp, 13 predicted proteins | sample 3monthpyrite_MG_FD_204941 | JGI IMG/M metagenome (GOLD analysis project Ga0316205, IMG submission 204941) | Microbial mat bacterial communities from mineral coupon in-situ incubated in ocean water Damariscotta River, Maine, United States -... | ecosystem: Environmental > Aquatic > Marine >... | reverse complement strand
GCGCGTCTTATCAGCCCAATTCACTCTGGCGGTCAGGCGCTCGCGCATTCTTCAAGGATCAACGAGCATCGCGCATCGGAGACATTCTGACTGTCCGCATCAACATTGCTGACGAAGCATCGGTTGACAACGAAACCAGCCGCACCCGAACCAATAGCGAAGATGCAGGCCTGGATAGCTTCCTCGGATATGAATCGGCTCTAAATTCCTTTCTACCTGAAGCTGTCGTCGCCGGCTCATTGGCTGACCTGGACAGCTCAAGCTCCAGCGTTGGAACAGGCAAAGTTGACCGCAAAGAAGAGATTGATCTCACGGTCGCAGCGGTCGTGACCCAGATCCTGCCAAACGGGAACATGGTAATCGAAGGTCGCCAGGAAGTTCGGGTCAACTTCGAAGTGCGCGAATTGCTGGTGTCAGGCGTCATCCGCCCAGAAGACATCACCGCATCGAACACGGTTGCACATACCCAGATTGCCGAAGCCCGCATCTCCTATGGCGGTCGGGGTCAGATCACCGATGTCCAGCAGCCACGCTACGGTCAGCAGGTATTCGACATTCTCATGCCATTCTGATCGCAACGACCGACACAAAAAAGGCGGGCTTTTCAAAGCCCGCCTTTTCTCTGTTTGCCAAAGGAAACAATCAATCGTCGCGGTAGACCTTCTCGCGCCGCTCATGGCGTTCCTGGGCTTCAATTGAAAGCGTTGCGATCGGCCTGGCATCCAACCGCTTCAAGCTGATGGGTTCGCCCGTATCTTCGCAATAGCCATATGTCCCGTCTTCAATACGGAGCAGCGCTTGATCAATCTTAGAGACCAGCTTCCGTTGACGGTCCCGCGTCCGCAATTCCAGCGCGCGTTCAGTCTCGTTTGAGGCCCTATCAGCGATATCGGGATGGTGCCCAGACTCATCCTGCAGGTGTTGCAAGGTCTCCTTGTTCTCGCGGAGAATATCCTCTTTCCACCCCTCCAGCTTGCGCCGGAAATATTCCTTCTGCCTTTTATTCATAAAAGGCTCGTCATCGCTTGGCGTGTAGTCCTTAGGTAAGCGAACTGCCATTCTTACTCTCTCTCCCTTGTGCGCCGAACCAGCACCAGAACGAATACCAGACCATCCGGACCTCTCTTCTAGGTCTGCACAGTCTCGATAGGATGAGCTGACATGCCACGGTGACCAAAGGTCGGCGGCATCTCGCTCAAGGCGCGGCGGGAGTATATGTAGGAGGTCCTCCCCATACAACCAAGGGGTGGAGCAAGTCAGTGAAATATGCGTGAAATCAAGAGCTTGAGCCAAAATTTGGCCGTTCAGCCGCTAATATTGCTGGCTAAGATCAATCCAACCCCCTCAACAGAGAGAATCAGCCTGTCTGACCATATTTTGCCAGCTCGACCCTAGCCCGAAGTTCTATGTGATCGAGAACATTGGCGAGCGCAGGATCATCAATCTCAGAGCGTTCAGTGCTTACATGCGATAGCAACCGCTGAAGCTTGTCAGCCGGTAGCTCTCCTGCCAGCAAACCGAGTTTAAGATCGTCCAAAACATCTAGTGTTTCTGAGGCATTTTCAATAGCGCGGCGGCGACCAGTCGTTGGATCGTCTGGAGCGTCGACGCCTTGAACTGCCAAAAGAGAATGAATGGATGTCAGAGAAGAAACACCACCAGCAGCCTGGCTAGGCTGCGCTCCACCAGACCCAAAGTTTGGTGAAAATACTGCGCCTGCCCCACCCGTACCTGCCTTTTTGGCCGGTCCTTTTGATGGCGCCGCACGCTGTGACGAAACGATCTTCATGACACTCTCCATTAACAGGCACAAAGCATGGTCTGGCGACCCGTGACTGCACTGATGAGCGGTAGAATGGGGCCTCCGCACTTAACAGCACGTTAAGCATAAAACGCCCGGCAAACTCTGCCGAACAAGCGGCAATCAGTGCCGGTTCCAGTGGCCGAACCCACGGGCACATCAAATGCTCAAAAAGATATTCTCCATATATATCAACAGCCTACGGGAATTCTACGCCAAAACCCAACATGGCACGGTGTTCGCTAGGGAAGACCCAAGAACACGGGCACACGTGCGCCCGGATATTGAGACAAAGGCCATACGCATGCGTTCGATCATCAAATGGATTTCCAAGAGTCGCCCAGCACTGCTCACCTTGGCTGGCACCCTCTTGGTGACTTCCGGGATACTGTTGCCGTCAAGCGCGGAAGCAACATCACGCATCAAAGACATTGCAGATGTTGAAGGCATCCGGGAAAACCAGCTTATCGGCTATGGCCTTGTTGTTGGTCTTGATGGCACAGGCGACTCTCTGAACAACGCTCCCTTCACGCTGCAGAGCTTGACCTCCATGTTGGAGCGTCTCGGCGTGAACACCCGCGACACAGACCTCAATACCGACAATGTTGCCGCTGTGATGGTCACCGCAAACCTGCCGGCATTTGCACCACAGGGGACCCGGATCGACGTGACGGTCAGCGCCCTAGGCGATTCCGAGAGCCTCCAGGGTGGCACATTGCTTGTCACCCCGCTTATGGGCGCAGACGGTGAAGTTTATGCGGTTTCCCAAGGCCCCGTCGCCGTTGGCGGCTTTAGCGCAGGTGGCGACGCAGCTTCTGTAACCCGCGGAGTTCCGACCAACGGTCGCATCTCCAACGGTGCGATTGTCGAGCGGGAAATCAAATTCGAAATGGCAGATCTTGGCCTATTGCGCCTGGCACTGCGGAACCCTGACCTAACAACAGCGCGCCGGATCGCCTCAGCGATCAACGCCTTCCTTGGCCGATCTACGGCGACTGCGCAAAATCCGACAACTGTAGAACTCACCATTCCCGCCAATTATCGCGGCACAGCGGTAGATCTCCTGACAGACATTGAGCAACTGCGTGTCGAACCGGACACCCCTGCCCGCGTCGTTATCGATGAGTCATCTGGTGTGATCGTCATGGGTCGTGATGTGAGGGTGAGCCAGGTCGCAATCGCGCAAGGAAATCTAACGATTTCCGTGACCGAGACCCCACAGGTGAGCCAGCCAAATCCATTTGCTGAAACAGGCGACACAGTCGTCGTTCCCCGCACAGATGTTGGTGTGCAAGACGGCGCTGAACGGCGCCTGGCCGTTCTGGATGGCTCTGTGTCACTGCAAGTGCTTGTCGATGGACTGAACGCTCTGGGCGTGAGTCCGCGCGACATGATCACAATCCTGCAATCCATCAAAGCTGCCGGCGCTCTGCAGGCAGAAATCGAGGTGCTCTGATGGCTGCTGAAGCTGCTTTCGCCTCCCCGTTTCGCCTCACGAGCCAGATCGCCGAGGCGGACCGCGCGTCGACGAACGCCCAAAAACCAACCCAAAATGCTGCAGAGGCCCGCGCAGCCGCGGAGAGCTTCGAAGCGCATTTCCTGGCCAATTTCGTGGACTCCATGTTTTCTGGCATGGAAACGGATGGGCCCTTTGGCGGCGGTCATGGCGAAACCGTGTTTCGCTCCCTGCTCAATCAGGAATATGCCGGGGCCATGAGCCGATCAGGTGGCGTTGGTATCGCAGACTCCGTTTTCAAAGAAATACTCAAGATTCAGGAGGCCTCTCAATGACCCCGCGCCGGCAACCAAAAGCAAACGCTCAAACTCCTCTGGAAATGGTGGATCGAATGACGGTCCTTGCGACCCGCTTGAAGGAAGTCCTGAGCGCTGAGTCTGAAATCCTCAAGAGCCAGGACTTGAAGAAGGTCGCTGAGTTCCATGAGGAAAAGACACGCCTTACCAATGAGTTAGCGCTGCAGGTCTCTGCTCTGAAGAAGGCCCCACACCTTGTTGATCGGGCACCAGCTGAGCGCGTGTCGCATCTCAAAGCAGTTATGAATGCCCTGCACAAACAATCCGATGAAAGCAGCAAATTGCTCGCTGCGGCAAAATCTGTCTCCGACGGCCTCGTAAAAGCCGTTGCCGGCCTCGCAGCCCAAAAGAGAGCGCCACAAACAGGCTATGGCAATAGCGGCGCAATGACCCAATCGCGACGTGGCGGAACCCCCCTCTCCCTGGATGCCAGCATTTAGGGCATAGAGGCTCTGGCTTCCGAGATCTGATTGCCGCTCATCAGCCACACCAGACACCTTCATTTCTGGGACATGGACAACATGTGTTAACGCTCTGCTAACCCTAATTTGAGACTTCTAAGACAACGAAACCGGTCTTGGACCAGATACAACACCAGCAAGGATCGCAGGCCCATGAGCTCAACGCCTCAACCTGTTCAAACGCACGGTCTAGACATCGACCGAACCATGAAACAGGCAGTCCGGCTTCATCAGAAAGGTCGGCACGAGCAGGCGGAAAAACGCTACAGCAAAGTTCTGACTGCCAACCCATCGCATGTGGGCGCCTTGCACCTCATGGGTGTCTTAGCGCATCAGGCCGGGCACAATGACAAAGCCGTAGATTGGATCCGTCGGGCGCTGGATGTCGACCCTGCTTTTTCAGACGCTCACTTCAATCTGGCACTGGTGTATGAGGCAGAGGGTCGGATCGGCGAGGCGGAAGCCTGCTACCGGCAAGCAGTAGAAACAGATCCAGAAAACCTGAAGGCCCACCTTAATCTCGGCAACCTCCTCTTTCAGCGAGACGATTTTAGCACTGCACTCAAATGCTATGATACGGTTTTGGCACTCGCACCCGCGGACCCTCTCGCCCACAAGAACCGGTCGCGTGCTCTTCGGGCCATGAATAGCAGTGAAGAATCGCTAGAAGCGGTAGCCAGGGCGGTTGAACTTCGACCAGACGATGCGCTGTTTCAGTTGGAATATGGCAATGCGCTGAGGGATGACGGACACCCGGACAAAGCGGTTGAGCATTTCTTGATCGCAGAACGTCTGCAGCCAGACAATATCAGCATACTTTGCAACCTCGGCGGCATCCTGAAAGACCTAAACCGCCGAGACGAAGCTGAAGAGAAGCTAGACCGGGCGATTGAGATCGATCCAAACTGTGCGGAAGCCTACGTAAATCTTGCCAACCTCGCCCTTGACCGAGAAGACCACCAGAAATCGGTCGATTTAATAGAGCAGGCCCTGGCCATACGCCCAGAATACGCCGAAGCATATTGCACACTTGGCCGGGTTCTGAGCGCGCAAGCCATGAACGAAGATGCCTTTGCCGCCTTCCAAAAGGCCATCGAGATTTCGCCGAAATTCGCAGAGGCCTATGTGAACCTTGGTTCTGTTCTGCAAACCATCGGCCGTCCCGAAGAGGCACTCCGTGCCTATGAAATCGCCCTGAACATTAAACCTAAGATGGACATGGCATACTGGAACCTGGCCCTCGCCCTCTTGTCAGCTGGCAGACTGGACGAAGGCTGGAGCCTGTTTGGCTATGGCTTTACCTCCAAACAAAGACAGCCTCACCGACCCTTCCCCGGTCTAATCTGGGAAGGCGAAGATGTGAGCGACAAAACGCTGTTTGTCTGGCGGGAACAGGGATTGGGCGATGATATTCGCTTTTCAACGATCTATCACGACCTTGTCGGGAAAGCTAAACAACTCATCATCGAAACAGATGAGAGGCTGGTCCCTCTCTATCAACGCACATGGCCGAGCGCACTTGTTCGTCCAGAAACACGCACAAGCACCGGTCTTGGCACCATGCGTGAGGAAGATGTTGATTTCGATCTGACAGCACCCGCTGGCATGGCCGCGTCATTTCTGCGGCGCTCACTGGAAGACTTCCCAACTGATCCCAAACCGCTCTTGCCCGACCCCAATGTGCAACTCAAGTGCAATCAATGGCTAGAGAACCTTGGCCCAGGCCCAAAAGTGGGTATTGCCTGGCGCTCAAGCCTGATGACAAAAACACGCGCGCTCTATCACACCAAACTCACAGATTGGATCAAACTCCTCCAGTCCAAGGGCGTGAGCTTTATCAACCTGCAATATGATGATGTCACAGAAGAGTTGAACGAGCTTCAGGTTGACCACGGTCTGACCATCCACCAGATGCCTGATATCGATCTCTACAATGATCTGGATGGCGCAGCCGCTCTGACATCATGCATGGATGTCGTTGTCACCTCACCTACTTCAGTAGGCGAAATGGCTGGAGCTCTTCACAGACCAACATTCTGCTACGTCATGAGCAGGCATCCGATGCAATTGGGGACAGACCACATACCCTGGTTCCCCAACACGCGCCTCTATTCAATGATCGACACGGCCGACCACCAGGAAATCGTCGAGAAGATCACAAATGACGTCTTAGCTTATCTCGCCATTTCGAAGGATTGACCGATGCCTGCCAAACTTGCCGGGACAACAACCAATAGGGCCGCACCCAAGAAAAACGCGAGTGAGCTGATCCAAAAAGGAATGCTCGCCCATCGACAAGGCAAATTCGCAGACGCCAGCAAAGCCTATGAAAAAGCGCTAAAAAAGGCGCCAAAAGAACTGGCAGCTCTCAATCTCCTGGCGGATGCGCAGCTCAATCTGGGCAAAAATGCGCGCGCACTTGAGACAGCGCACAAGGCAATTGCCCTCAAACCGGACATGCCAAGCACCTGGATGGTCAAAGGGTCGGCGCAGCGACGTTTGGGAAAATATGATGACGCAATCACGTCTCTCGAAACGGCCCTTGAGCTTAAGCCAGATTATGCAGACGCACTCATGACGCTCGCAGGCGCCTTGCGCGATGCAGGACAGCTGGATGCGGCGATCGAGGCATACGAAGACCTGGTCGAAATGGCGCCTGAGATGGCGATGGCTTACTACAACCTCGGAAACGCCCTTCACGCCGATGGGCAGGGCGACGAAGCGGTTTTCGCCTTTGAAAGCGCAATTGAACACGATCCCTCATATGTACCGTCGTTCATCAACCTTGCTGGCGTCCTCAACTCCGGGGACCGGGCGGAGGATGCCCTTGCTCTATCCGACAAAGCTTTGGAGCTGCTACCCTCCTCACGTAGCGCGATGATCAATAGGGGGAACTCCCTAAAAACTCTCGTCCGCTTCGACGAGGCGGAAGCCCAGTACCGCGAACTCATCGCTCTCAACGGGTCAGATGCAACCGCTCATGACCTTTTGGGCACAGTTCTTCAGGGCCAGGCGCGCATTGACGAAGCGATAGCAGAATATAGGGTCGCGATTGACCTTGATGAGAAAGAAGGACTCTACAAAGGAGACCTCTCCATCGCCCTTCTCGCAAACGGTTCTCTAACCGAAGGCTGGAAGCTCTACGAAGCCCGCTTCGGTGGCGGCGAAGCATTGGTTCGCCAGCGCAGAATTGGCTTAAAAACCTGGCAGGGTGAATCTCTTGCTGGCAAAACTCTCTACATCTGGCGTGAACAGGGTGTTGGTGACGACGTTCGCTTTGCCTCATGCTTCAACGACATCGTAAATCGGGCCAAAGATGAAGGCGGCAAGGTTCTGATTGAAACAGATCCGCGTCTGATGACACTTTATGAAAGATCTTTCCCGTTCGCTGAAATTCGTGCGGAAGGCGATGTACAGTTTGATGGCGACATCGATTACGACATTGCAGCTGGCTCTCTGCCTGGCCTAGTTCGAAACGACTTAAGCCAATTCCCGTCAACGGGGGGCTATTTACTGCCCAAAACTGACCAAGTTGCGCAACTGAGGGCCGAAATCGACTCCCTCGGCAGTGGCCTCAAGGTAGGTATCGCCTGGAGAAGCCGCAACATGACGGCAAACCGGCGGCGTTTCTATACTGAGCTGGAGGACTGGAAGGCCCTGTTTGGCAAGTCCAACATCCAACTCATAAATCTTCAGTACGACACTGTCGACGAAGAGATCAACGACGTAAACTCGCGCCTCGATGCTCAGATCCACCAGGTAGCGGGTTTGGACTTGATGAACGACCTCGACAGCGCAGCTGCGCTCACAGCCGCCATGGACGTCGTCATTTCCGCGCCCGTTTCCGTGGCCGATATTGCGGGCGCCGTTGGCAGCCGCTGCTTTGCTTATGGGCCACATCGACACCCGATGTGCCTGGGTACAGACCACCTGCCCTGGTACCCCGAGACGACCTGGACTGGTAAAATCTGGAATGCCCCTCTTCAACAATCAGTGGATAAGATTGTTCAGGAAGTAACCCAGCTCGCGAGCACTAAGTAAGCCTGCAGCGTTGGTCTGACCCGGCAAGGACAGACCAATACCCGGCAAAACCTACCTGGCCAGGGCACAACTTGCCCAACCCCACACCTCCAAAATTTCCATAAATCATTGATTTAAAACAGTTTTCTAAACTGGCCCAACCTTTGCGATGTTCCTCCTGACGAAAGCCGGTGTTCTGCCGGTTTAGGAGGAAATCATGATCCGTAGACGGAGCAAAAATTGGAGTGCTAGTGGCAAAGTCACCAGCGTATCAATTCGACACACTGTTTACCGGGCATTAATGATTAACTCCGAGTATACGCACCGTGCCGAAACGGGACAGTTCGGCAAAAGCCCGGAGGGTATAGACCATGTCTGATGTGGTTTTATCAGGAGCAATTCGCTCAAATCTGCTGAGTTTGCAGAATACAGCGAGCTTGCTGGCAACAACCAATGAGCGCCTCGCGACCGGTTTGAAGGTCAACAGCGCTATCGATGATCCGACCGCCTTTTTCACGGCTCGGAATCTAAACACACGTGCAGCCGATCTGACCAACTTGTTGGATTCGATGGATCAGGCTGTGCAAACACTCAGAACAGCGGATGAGGGCATCGAAGCTCTTACCAAGCTGATCGAGACGGCTAAGGCCACGGCAAACCAGGCACTGGATACACCAATCAACGCCTCCTTCGTCGAAGGGCCAAGAGATGCCGTCACAGATCAGACGCAAAATCTAACAGCGGTTTTCGGATCTATCGCTTCAACGGACCAGATCACCATCGCGTTTGACGGCGGCACCGCAGTCGCAATCACCGTCGGTGGCCAGACTGTTTCGAAATTCATCAGCTCCATCAACGGACTGAGCGGAATTTCTGCAAGCATCACGTCAAACGGTTCGTTCCGAATTGAAGCGGACGATGGTTCAGATCTTGTCATCGCAAGTGGCGTTGGCTCTGTTGCAACAGATCTCGGCATTAACGGGACCTTCGACAACGGCCAGAACCGCACACAGTTTGAAGGTGACTTCAACGGTTTGCGGACGCAGATTGACGAACTGGCAGCGGATGCTTCCTATCAGGGCATCAACCTGCTAAGCGGCGATGATCTAACGGTGAACTTCAACGAGTCACAAACCAGTCAGCTGACGATCCAGGGTGTCACCCTTAATTCAGCAGGCTTGGGCATAACCTCTGTGACCGCCGATGACTTTACCAACGATGCGACGATCAGATCGTTCATTGCAGAGTTGGACGGTGCGATCAGCACATTGCGGGCACAAGCTTCAACATTCGGTGCAAACTTGGGTGTTGTAGAGATCCGGCAGGGTTTCACCGACAATATGGTGAACACGTTGGAAACCGGTGCTGCAAAGCTGACGCTCGCAGATACAAACGAAGAAGGTGCAAATCTTCTGGCCTTGCAGACACGGCAATCCTTGGGCACCACTGCCCTCTCGATCGCCGCTCAGGCTGAACAAAACGTACTGCAGCTCTTCTAATAAAATGAGCTGTTCTACACACTGTCCCAAGAACATGGTCTGGGTGGACGAGGCTTCGGCCTCGTCCCCGCCCCCAAGACCGAAGAACCCGGGACACTAGAACCATGGCTTCTGCTCGCCAAATTTCAGCAGACACCCTACGCCATCGTGAAGCTGAATTTCTGATTGCTTCTGCGTCTCGCCTGGACAGCATCAAGTCTGACCAACACGCTCAAACACAATTATCCGATGCGTTGACCGACAATCTCCATATATGGAGTCTGATCGTCGACAAATTATTGTCCGAACCGGAATGCCAGTTTTCGACTTCCCTGTGCCTTCAGACAACAGCGCTCGCAGCGACAGTTCTCCGCTATACACATGATGCGCTGAATAGCGCCACCCCCACAGCAGTGCACGTCCTGGTCAACTTGAATCGAGAACTTGCGGCCGAATTTTGCGCAGAAAGCACTTTCGTAACCTAAACAAAGTGTCACGCACACCCGCCGTTATTCAAAAATATTGGCAACACTTCGTTAGCGATACGCCCGCCCCTTCATCAGAAATTAGGGACAGTTTTCGCCGGAAGCCAAGGCCTTTTCAACTCCGGCGCCTGGGTACAGAACTTACCCTCAACGAACCGTATCCAACCATCTCGAAAATTAGTTGCGCCCGTTTACGCTAATTTTACCAACGGCGCCCATAGTGACGACAGCTCAGGATGAGCGTCGAAAGTTAGTTCCTAGGAAAGGAAAGTACCAATGGGTGATATTGCTATCTCAAGCGCGGTTCGCGAGAACCTCTCTTCTCTGCAGAGCACTGCAGATCTTCTTTCACGTACAAATAACCGTCTGTCTACCGGTCTTAAAGTTTCGAGCCCGATCGACAATCCTACGTCGTTCTTTACGGCTCAGGGCCTGAACAACCGGGCAGCTGACCTTGGAACACTTCAGGACAACATTGGCTTGGCCGTTGAAACGCTGAGCGCAGCTGCTTCTGGTATCGACTCGCTGCAGACGCTGGTTGAGCAAGCCAAATCAACTGCAAACTCTGCGTTGAACACCAAAATCAAAGCAAACGAGTTCACGTCCACGGCGTCTTTCACAGACCCAACGACAGCTCTCTCAGCATTTGCAAACGCTGCGTCTACTGAAACCATCACAATCAATGTTGATGGTGTAACAACAACTATCACAGCGAAAGCTCTGACAGTTTCCAAGTTCGTCTCAGCAGTGAATGGTATCTCTGGTGTAACTGCCTCTCTTTCCGGTAGTGCTCTGAAAGTAGCAGGCACAAACGGTCGTGAAGTGACCATCGCAAGTGGTGTTGGTTCTTTGGGCGGTGACCTCGGTCTGACTGGCACGTATGACAATGGTACAAACCGTGACAGCTTCGTTACAGACTACAACAACCTTCTGGATCAGATTGACCAGTTGGCTGCTGACGCAAGCTTCAACGGTGTGAACCTTCTCGACGGCAACGACCTGACCGCGAAATTCAACGAAGATGGATCTTCTTCTTTGACGATTTCTGGGGTTACGTTTGATGCTGCTGGCCTTGGTCTGACAGACTCAACCACGTCTGCTTTTGGTTCTGACGCAGGTATCAATTCCGTAGTCACGACCCTGGACTCCGCAACAAACAACCTGCGGACACAGTCTTCTACTTTCGGTAACAACCTTGCCGTGGTGGAAAACCGCCAGAACTTCACAGACTCGCTGATCAGCGTTCTGGAAAGAGGTGCTGGTGGATTGACCCTTGCTGACACGAACGTTGAAGGGGCTAACTTGCTTGCCCTCCAGACACGTCAGTCTCTGGGTACAACTGCCCTGTCACTCTCTTCACAGTCCGACCAGGCAGTTCTTTCGTTCATTCGATAAGTTCTTCTCGACGACATCCGGAAAGGCGGGGACCTCGGTCTCCGCCTTTTTCGATTCTAGCACGAGGTTTGCCGTCGATCGCGAAAAACACATAAGACACGTTCCTTCTTCCGCCAATCTCGCGTAGATTGAGTCGGCAAGGAATGCTTTAGGTATAGGAAATGTCATGGCCCTCAAAGTTGAGCTCAAGCCCGGCGAACGTTTTATCTTAGGCGAAAGCGTGATCACGAACGATGATCAGCGCACGCGACTCTTTATAGAGGGAAACGCACCCATATTGCGTGAGAAAGACGTCATGCGGGTAGAAGATGCGACAAGCCCCTGTCAAAAAATATACCTTCTCGTTCAGATGATGTATCTCTCACCAGATCCCATCAAACATCACGACATGTATTTTACGGTCGTCAAAGAGGTTCAGGAGGCAGCGCCAAGCACCCTGCCTTATATCGATGCGGTGAATACGCAGATCCTCAACGGCGCCATGTATAAAGCGCTGAAAGCAGCAAAAAAGCTCATTCAATATGAAGCCGAACTGATTGCAGGCACACTCGCAAGTACGGCCGAAGAAACTTCAGCGAACGAAAGTTAGCCGCGTCGTACATACTTTCTTAAGCAACTTACTTAAGCGACAAGTAACTCTAACCCAAAGTCCTACTGCCCAAACCAGCCCCTGGCTCCTCAAATTCAGATTCCTTTAACGCGCAAAGCGCGAGGATGGCTCCAGCTCAGAACGAGCTAACGAGTAAATTCCTAGAAAGGGATATGAGTAATGGGTGATATTGCTATCTCAAGTGCGGTTCGCGAGAACCTCTCTTCT